>ERZ795061.285-NODE-285-length-52917-cov-9.789300_pt1 | contig 52917 bp, 45 predicted proteins | sample MGYA00375145_ERZ795061 | MGnify/ENA primary metagenome ERZ795061 (study PRJEB30190, sample SAMN05720144) | anaerobic digester metagenome | isolation source: active sludge of municipal wastewater-treating anaerobic digesters | place: USA | collected 2014-12-22 ... | reverse complement strand
TCCTCGACATAGCGGCTGCCCGCCTTGGTCGCGCGCGAGGAATACATGCAGAAATGATCGACCCAGAACCTGTCCGTTCTGAACTCCGCCGCATCCTGCAGGAAGTTGGCGACATCGAAATCCGCGGTCCCATGGCAGTAGGCGAGGGTGACATGCGGCCTGTACTTGCGCGGCTCCGGCATCAGCCCCGCCCGTCGCACCGCACTCTCGCAACTTGCAGCCAGCCGCGCGAGGTCAGCCGGCGCATCGACGCCCGCCCAAAGCGCGCTCGGCTCCTTGCCGCCAAAGCTTCCCGCGCCTGCCAGCGCAATCTCGAACGGGGCCGCCACGATCCGCCCAAGCTCGTCATCGACGTCGCGCGCCACGGCTTCGTCGATCTCGCCAAGAAAGCGCAGCGTCAGATGAAAATGCTCCGGCAGCCGCCACGATGCGCCGGGCACATCCGTTTCCAGCGTCAACAGCCGCTCGGTGATGTCTTCGGGGACGGGAATGGCAATGAACAGGCGAAGGCTCATCGCCTTCAATTAACCGAGCCGGGCTGCTGCGAAAATATCCAGAAGCTGCGTAATGCAGCTTACGTTTCCCCGGCGGGCAGGAGTCTCAGCGGAATCAACGTTAGCGGCGTGTTTATATCGATCACAGACGCGCCAACTGGCCTGCGTAAACCCCGGATTTACTTGCATTGCTGCAAGCGAATGCCCATTATTTCAGGCAATCGGCTGCGTTTGCTCGCAGCGTCGACAAGAAGGTTGAGACCACCATGGCTGACTTCCAGTACGCCCCGCAGCGCACAGGCGCTCAGACGGGCGATATGGCCACGGACGCCGGCCTCCGCAAATTCATGCTGGGCGTCTACAACAAGCTCGGGCTCGGCATCCTGCTGGCCGGCGTGCTTGCCTATGTCGCCGGCACGGTGCCGGCCGTCTCCGAACTCGTGTTCAACTCGCCGCTTTCTCTGGTCGTCCAGTGGGGCCCGGTGGTTCTCCTGCTCGGCTCGATGTTCTTCATGAAAAACCCGTCGCCGCTCGCGACCGGCATCATGTACTGGGCCATCGTCGTGATGATGGGCCTGGGCCTCGGCATCTGGGTGCTGATGGCGGAAAGCGGCGCTGAATCGATGACGCGCGGCGGCATCGGCATGTCGCTCACCTACGTCACCATCGCCAAGGCCTTCCTGATCACCGCTTCGGCCTTCGGCGCTCTCTCGCTGTTCGGCTACACCACGAAGCGCGACCTGTCGGGCATCGGCTCGTTCGCCATCATGGCGCTGTGGGGCGTTGTCGCCCTGTCGCTCCTGAACTTCATCCTGCCGGCCTCGTCGATGATGGAATGGATCATCATGGGCGCCGTGTTCGCGCTCTCGGCCGTGCTGATCGCGGTTGAAACGCAGCAGCTGAAAAGCGGCTATTACGCCTTCGACGGCGACGCCCGCTCGCTGGCGGTGATGACGAACTGGGGTGCGCTGAACTTCTTCATCTCGTTCATCAACATGTTCCGCATCGTGCTGATGTTCCTCTCCTCGCGCGAATAAGCGCTGCGATACAACGAAAATGGAAAGCCCCGGCGGTGACGCCGGGGCTTTTTCATGTCGACTTCCCAACAGATGTGGATGCCGGCCTGTGGATCGATTGTGAGTTGTTCAATCGACGACGTTGAAGCGCTTCTTGTCGAGCACGCGCAGCACCGGCGCCAGCTCCTGACCCCGCTTCAGAATCTGTCCCGTGCCGTTGCTCACCGAGAAAGCGCCCTGCTTGCGCGCCAGCTCGGGCCGTTTTTCCACAACATAGGTGGGCGCTTCAGAGGCCCGGCGGAACATGTGGAAGAGGGCATGGTCGCCATGAGCGCCGATCGCGTAGTCGCGGCACTCGCCTTCGGCCACGAGCCGCCCATAGGTCCGAAGGATCAGATCGAGCTCTTTTCGGTCAAACCACACACGTTTCTGCGCAGCCGCAGGGCCAGAAGGGGAAGGAATGATTCCAGCGTGCGTCTGATCTGTCATGAGCGCTCCCACGGAGAACGAAGCCGACGATAGATCCAAGCTGGGATCATTACAGAGATTTCGCAATAAGACCGCATTTAGGACTAGCCAACGCCACCAACTCAGGCGAAGTTAACAACGTCGGGCGGATGGTTAAGACGCCGACCTTGGACCCAACAGCCCCCCAGCCCCCCAGGGTTGCGACTGACGGTCCGTCCGACACCTAATCTCCTGAAAATCAGATACTTTTCCCTCCGGGGCGAAGCTTTGTGCTCTGGCCTTCGACCGGGGCCGAATTAACGAATTCGAGCGCGTTTTAATGATTCGTATTGGGCGAATTTTCACCGCCTTGCCGCTTCCTTCGCTAAATTCCCAGGCGTAGCCGGGCCTACCCCGGCAATTGGTCCAGCAACTGGTCATCGGATCCCCATGCAGGCGCTGAAGGTCGATGCCCTGAGCAAGTCTTTCGGGCCCAGACAGGCGGTCCGGAATGTCAGCTTTTCGGTCGCCACCGGCGAAACCGTCGCCTTCCTCGGCCCCAATGGCGCCGGCAAGTCCACGACGCTCCGCATGATCGCCGGCTTCCTGGAACCCGATTCGGGCGACGCCCTGATCAACGGCGTCTCGATCCTGTCAGACAGAACGAAGGCCCAGCTCGCCCTCGGCTACCTCGCCGAAGGCGCGCCGCTCTATTTCGACCTGTCGGTCCGCGACTTCCTCGGCTTCCTCGCCAGAACCCACGGCCTCAACAGGGCGGCGGCGAAAGACGCGATTGCCCGCGTCGCAGAGGACGCCGCGATCACCGATGTGATTTCGCGCCCGATCGAGACGCTGTCGAAAGGCTATCGCCGCCGTGTCGCGCTCGCCGGCTCAATCGTCCATGATCCGCCGGTGCTGATCCTCGATGAACCCACAGATGGCCTCGACCCAAATCAGAAGATCGCCATGCGTGCGCTCATCGCCCGGATGGCAAAGCAGAAGGCTATCCTGATCTCGACGCACCAGCTCGATGAAGTCGAAGCCATGTGTACCCGCGCCGTGCTGATCGATCGCGGGGATATCAAGGCGGACGGAACGCCCGCCGAAATCGCCGCTCGCACGCCGAGCGGAAAACTCGAAGACGCCTTCCATAAGCTGACTCAGGCGGAGAAGGCGGCGTGAACGAAAGCCTCGCCCTCAACATGCGCCAGGCCGGCAATGCGCTGCGCGCGGTCTACGTGCGCGAACTCGCCGCCTACTTCCTGACGCCGCTGGCTTACGTCTTCATCGCGATATTCCTGATCGCTCTCGGCTCCTTCACCTTCCAGATCGGCCGCTTCTTCGACACCAACCAGGCCGACCTCGCGCCCTTCTTCCTGTTCCACCCCTGGCTCTATCTCGTCTTCCTGCCCGCCATCGCGATGCGCCTCTGGGCCGACGAGGCGAGGGGAGGGACGCTCGAACTCCTGCTCACGCTGCCAGCGCCGACATGGTCGCTTGTGCTCGGCAAATTCCTTGCCGCGTGGACCGTCGCCGCCGCAGCCCTCCTGTTGACCACGCCGATCTGGATGTCGGTCAACTGGCTCGGCGCGCCGGACAATGCTGCGATCTTCCTCACCTATGTCATCAGCTTCCTGATGGCCGGCAGCTATCTCGCCATCGCTTGCGCACTTTCAGCGGCTGCCGGAAACCAGGTGATCGCCTTCGTGCTCTCCGTCGCTGTTGGCTTCCTTTTCACCGCCGCAGGATTGCCTGTCGTCACATCGGGCCTCTCATCAGCGTTCGGCCCGGGCCTTGCCGAAGCCATGGCGTCATTCTCGCTCATCACGCATTTTGAAGCCGCCCAGCGTGGCGTGCTCGAGATGCGGGCGCTGGTTTTCTACATCGGCTTCATCGCAGTTTGGCTTGCCCTGAACGCGATATGGGTCAGTGCAAGGAAGGGTGGCTGATGCGCAGAAGCCATTACGCCATCCTCGCCAGCCTGCTGGTCGCCATTGTTTTCGTGGGGCTGAATCTCGCCTCTTGGAAATGGCTTGCTCCCGCCCGCGCCGACTTTACGGCGAATGGCCTCTACACAATGTCGAGTTCCGCCAGGCGCGTGGTCCAGCGGCTGGTCGAGCCCGTTGAACTCGAGCTTGTCTATTCGCGCGGCGTCGGCGCGGAATTCCCGGCCATCCGCGCCCATGCCGATCGCGTGCGCCAGCTGATGAACGAGATCGCGGCGCAAAGCGGCGGCAAGGTGAAGTTTCGCGAGACGGAACCCGAGCCATTTTCGGATGAAGAAGACCGCGTCGTCGCGGCCGGCCTCACGCCAGCGCCCACCAACGGTCCCGACCCGATCTATTTCGGCGTCATTGGCCACAACACGGTCGACGACAACATCGCCATTCCCTTCCTCGCGCCCGAACGCGACGCCCTGCTGGAATACGAACTTGTTCGCCTGATCTCGCAACTCGATGATCCTTCGCCGCCTAAGATCGCGGTGATCTCCTCGCTGCTGGCCTATCAGGCTGATCCGTCTGAACCGGGCGCTGCCTTCGTGCTGCGTGAGGCAAAGCGCGCTTTCGACATCGAGATCGTACCGCCTGATTTCCGCGCCCTGCCGGTCGGAACCGACGTTCTGCTGATGATCCATCCCGGCCCGCTCGACGAATGGCAGCAATACGTCGTCGACCAGTTCATGGTGCATAAGGGCAGGGCCCTTATCGCGCTTGATCCGGTGTCTCGCGTTTCCATGATCCAGCCCGGACAGCAGGCGATACCCGCCTCCAGCCTCGGCCGCCTTGGCGAGATGCTCGGTGTTGCGATCGGCCCTGATACGGTAGCCGATCGCACGCTGGCTCTGCCGGTGAATGTCGATGCTGGCGGTGGCCGTCGTCAGGTCGTCGGCCAGCCGCTATTCCCGGCTGTTCCACCAGCGCTGATGTCGAAGACCGATGTGATCACGGCGGACCTTTCGCGCCCGATAAACTTTGGCGCCCCCGGCCATCTCATAGCGACCCCGCCGACGGGAGCCACATTCACGACCCTGGTGGAGACCACCGCGCAAGCCGCGCTGATTTCGTCCGCCATCGCCAAGAGTGATCCGACGCCCCGCGCAGTCCTCGAAGCCTATGTTGCGTCGGATACGCCGCAGATCCTCGCGGGCCGCCTCTCAGGTGAACTACGCTCGTCCTTCTCGCTGCCGCCATCGGCGCCGCCGCAGACCGACCCTGTTCTGGCCGACCTCGAGCGCCGGGAGATGGCCAAGGTTCCGCCCTATGCCTCCCGTTCGACAGATCCGGCGGAGATCGTGTTCGTGGCCGATGCCGATGCGTTCGACGACGGTTTCTATGTGAACCCGCAGAACAACACCGCCATAGCGGACAACGCCGCCTTCATCCTCAACGCGCTCGACAATCTCGGCGGCGATGAAGCGCTTACCGCGCTCCGGTCGCGTGCCCCGGCAGCACGACCGATGGATCGCGTCGACGCGCTCCGCGCTGCGGCGCGCGACCGCCTCTATGAAGAACAGCAGCGCCTCGAGAAACTGCTCGCCGACGCCGAAGGCCGCCTTAAGCTCCTCGAGGCCCGCCGCACCAGCGGCGCTGCGCTGACTGCAGACGAGCAGGCCGAGATCGCCAGCTATCGCGAGCAGGCCGCCGAGATCCGCAAGCAGCTTCGCGGCGTCGAGCGTGAATTCCGCCGCGACATTGATGCGCTCGCCGGACAGCTTCAGTTCGTCAACGTGTGGCTGCCGCCGATCTTCGTCGGCCTGATCGGCATCGGCATGTTCATCTGGCGCTCGCGGCGCAGGGGAGGGGCAACATGACCAGCGCATCAGCGGCCATGCGCCGCCGCACCCTGATCATTCTTGCGGTTGCGGCCGGCGCCTCGGCGCTGGTCGGCGCTGCGTCTTTCATCCCGCCCGCCGAAGAGCTGCCGCGGTCCGAAGTCGGCCAGCGTGTGCTGCCGGCTTTCGAGAGCAAGGCTGGCCTTGTTTCGCTCATCATGGTGACGACGGGCGAGGAGAACTATCACCTCGTCAAGAATGCCGATGGCTGGGTCATGCCCGAGAAAGGCAACTACCCCGTCAATCCCGCGCGCATCCGCGAACTCACGGACGCGCTCGCCTTCATCACCTACGCCCGGCCGATGACGCGCGACGAGAAGAAGTTCGATCGCATCGGTCTTGGCGATCCGACGGCCGGCGGCACAGGCGCCCTCCTCGAAGTCGGCGATGGCTCCGGCGAGAATTTCGCGAAGCTGCTGGCGGGCTATCGCGATGGCCGCTCCTATATACGCAAGCCTGACGACCTTCAGGCGTGGGTGGTTGGCAATGGCGTGCTGCCGCCGTTGCAACGCGCTATGCGTTGGCTCGATATCGACGTGGCGCCGCTGAAGCCGGAGGACATTGCAGGCGTCGACGTGCGCCCTGCTCAGGGCCCGGCCTATAGCCTCACCGCAAATACCGACAGCAGCTTCAGCCTTGCGCCGCCTTACGACGCGCGGCCCCTCGTGGCCGCCCTTGCGCCCACCGTGCCCGCTGAAGCGCTGACGCGGCTTTCGCCTATAGACGTGACGCCCGCGACGAGCATCGCCATTGGCGCGCCCGTGGCGGAGCACATCACGCGCACGAAATCCGGCGTGTTCATCGTCGCGCGCAGCTGGCGCAAGGACGATCATGGCTGGATCACGATCAGCGCCGCGACAACCGACACGGCAACGCCAGAAGCGGTCGAACAGGCAAAAGCCGTCAACACGAAAGCCGCGCCGTGGGCGTTCGCGCTCACCGAGCTGGACTGGGGTGGGTTCTCGACGCCGCTCGCCGCGATCGTCGACTAGCGCACTACTTCTTCTGCGCCACGCCAATGATGGCGCCTTCGGTGCTTTCCTTCTGCACCAGCACGACGCAACCACGGTCGCACTTCGCGGCGAACTTCTGCGTGCCGCCCTTCCACTCGCCCAGCGTTTCAAAGCCGGTGACGAGGTTCCAGTAGGTCATCGCCTTGCCTTTGTTGGTCCCGCCCGCGGGCGTGACCTTCGTCTGGCCGGGGCGGAAGCGCACGACGACGACCGATGCCTTGCTGACCTTGGCAGGCAGGGCGCCGGAAATGGAGACCGTGTCGCCTTCAAATGCGACGCCAGCCGGATAAGGCGTGATGTCGCGCTTTGCGAAATTCGGCTCGATCCGCGCAATGCTTGTTCCCGGGCCGTGGAGATAGCCGGAATAGACAACCTGCGGCGTGTAGGGTCCGCGATAGCCCAGCGCGCGATTGTAGCGCTTCTGGCGCTCGGTGAATTCCGGCTTGGCGAACGTGTCGTCCCAGCCGAGATAGTCCCAGATGTTCACCGGATAGGTGAGGGCGATCACGTCGGACCGCTCCGACAGCTTTTCCATGTTGGCGTTCGCAGCCGGGCAATTGCCGCAGCCCTGGCTGGAGAACAGCTCCATGACCACGGGACGCACGGCATGCTCAGGCACGTTCATGCCGCCGCGCTGGGCCAGGGCGGCCGGCGCTAGGGCAAGCGCCATGACAGCGCAGAAAATACGTGCAGCAATCGAGTTCATTACGGGTCGATTATCGCGCACTAGCACGAAACTCCGAATCAAGAGGGCGTTACCCCTCCTCACGAAGCCCGGGCCAGTTCCCTGAGAACGTAGTGCAGGATGCCGCCATTATGGAAGTAATCCAGCTCGTTTTCGGTATCGATGCGGACCTTGGCCTCGAATGAGACCTTCGCCCCATCGGCGTAAACCACATCGACCGAGACAACCTGACGCGGGAGCAGGCCGGCGACGCCGTTGATGCTCACGGTTTCGGCGCCGGTCAGCTTGAGCGTGCGCCAGCTCTGACCCTCGGCGAACTGCAGCGGAAGCACGCCCATGCCGATCAGGTTGGACCGGTGGATGCGCTCGAAGCTTTCCGCGATGACGGCGCGGACGCCGAGCAGGCGGGTGCCCTTGGCAGCCCAGTCGCGCGACGAGCCGGTGCCGTATTCCTTGCCCGCGAAGATCACCAGCGGCGTCTTCTCGGCGACGTATTCCATCGCCGCGTCGTAGATCGCTTCCTGCTTGCCGTTCTTCAGGGTGACGCCGCCTTCGACGCCCGGGACCATGTGGTTCTTGATCCGGATGTTCGCGAAGGTGCCGCGCATCATGACTTCATGGTTGCCGCGACGCGCGCCGTAGGAGTTGAAGTCCGTCACCGGCACCTGGTGTTCGCGCAGGTATTTGCCAGCCGGGCCCTTGGCCGAGATGTCGCCGGCGGGCGAGATGTGGTCGGTGGTGATCGAATCGCCGAACAGCGCCAGCACCTTGGCGTTCGTGATGTCGGTGATGGGCTCCGGCGTCATCGTCATGCCCTCGAAATAGGGCGGGTTCTGAACGTAGGTCGAGGCCATCGGCCAGCCATAGGTGGCGCCGCCTTCAACCTTGATCTTCTGCCACTCGGTGTCGCCCTTGAAGACGTCCGAATAGCGCGTGGCGAACATTTCCGCCGTCACGACGGAGCGGACGGTCTCGGCGATCTCCTGCGTCGACGGCCAGATTTCCGAAAGGTAGACGGGCTTTTTCGCGTCGTCATAGCCGATCGGGTCTTTGGTGATGTCGATGTTCATCGAGCCGGCCAGCGCGTAGGCGACGACCAGCGGCGGGGAGGCGAGATAGTTCGCCCGCACGTCCGGGTTCACGCGGCCTTCGAAGTTGCGGTTGCCCGACAGCACCGACGTGGCGACGAGATCGCCCTCAGCGATGGCTTTCGAGACATTTTCGGGCAGCGGGCCGGAGTTACCGATGCAGGTGGTGCAGCCATAGCCGACAAGGTTGAAGCCAAGGGCGTCGAGATCGTCGGAGAGGCCGGCCTTGTTGAGATAGTCGGTAACGACTTGGCTGCCCGGCGCGAGCGAGGTTTTCACCCACGGCTTCGTCGAGATGTTGCGGGCGCGGGCGTTGCGCGCCAGCAGGCCGGCAGCGATCAGCACGCTGGGGTTCGAGGTGTTTGTGCAGCTCGTGATGGCCGCAATCACAACGTCGCCATGGCCGATGGAATAGGTCTCGCCTTCAACCTTGGCGCGGACATCGGCCTTGTCGAGACGGCTGAATTCCTTGTCGAGCGCGACGGCGAAGTTGGAAGCGGCATCGCGCAGGACGATCCGGTCCTGCGGGCGTTTCGGACCCGCGATCGAGCTTTCGATGCTGGAGAGTTCAAGCTCCAGCGTGTCGGTGAACACCGGATCCTTCATGTCGGCGCGCCAGAAGCCTTGCGCTTTCGCATAGGCCTCGACGAGCGCCACGCGCTCAGCCAGACGCCCGGTGGCCGAAAGGAAGTTGATCGTTTCCTTCGAAATCGGGAAGAAGCCGCAGGTAGCACCGTATTCCGGCGCCATGTTGGCGATCGTGGCCTGGTCTTCCAAGCTAAGATTGTCGATGCCGGGGCCGTAGAATTCGACAAACTTGCCGACGACGCCGCGCTTGCGCAGCATCTGGGTGACGGTGAGCACGAGGTCGGTAGCCGTCGCGCCTTCTGGCAGCTTGCCGGTCAGCTTGAAGCCGACGACTTCCGGGATCAGCATGGAGACAGGCTGGCCCAGCATGGCCGCTTCAGCTTCGATGCCGCCAACGCCCCAGCCGAGAACCGACAGGCCGTTGATCATCGTGGTGTGCGAATCGGTGCCGACGCAGGTGTCAGGGAAGGCGACCATTTCGCCGTCCTCTTCCTTCGTCCAGACAGTCTGGGCGAGGTATTCGAGGTTCACCTGGTGGCAGATGCCGGTGCCGGGCGGCACGACGCGGAAATTGTCGAACGCGGTCTGGCCCCATTTCAGGAACTCATAGCGCTCCATGTTGCGCTCGTATTCGCGCTTCACGTTCTGGCTCGCCGAGCTGGCCTTGCCGAAATAGTCGACCATCACCGAGTGATCGATCACGAGGTCGACCGGGACCAGCGGGTTGATGGCTTTGGGATCGGCGCCCAGCTTGGCGGCGGCGTCGCGCATGGCGGCGAGGTCGACCACGGCCGGGACGCCGGTGAAGTCCTGCATCAGCACGCGGGCGGGGCGGTAGGCGATCTCGACTTCGGCCTTGCCCTTGTCCTTGACCCATTCTGCGAAGGCGCGGATGTCAGCCTGGGTCACGGTCTTGCCGTCCTCGAAGCGCAGCAGGTTCTCAAGCAGAACCTTGAGCGAGACGGGCAGGCGGGAAATGTCGCCAAGTCCGTTTTGCGCTGCCGCTTCAAGGCTGTAATAGACGTACGTCTTGGCGCCGACCGTGAGGGTCTTGCGGGACTTGAAACTGTCGAGGGACGGCATGCTGGGGCGCCTTTCGGGGCATCGAAATATCGACGTGCGGGAGCCGGCGGCCCCCCGCTCTGGCGGCGTTCCTATACGACGCCGTTCGGGTAAGCAATTGAGCGCCAAGGGGTAAAGATATTGATTGGCGCTGGCGCCTCATCACTGGTCCTTGAGGTCGAAAATCTCGCGGCATCGCGCGGGCTGCGGATCCTGTTCGAAGGGCTGTCTTTCCAGCTTTCCGGTGGGGAAGTGCTTGAACTTCGCGGTCCAAATGGCTCGGGCAAATCGACCTTGCTTCGCATTCTCGCTGGCCTGACCCGGCCGCATGACGGGACCGTGGCATTCAAGGGCGGCGGCGAGGACGAACCGGGGCGTCACTTCCTCGGACATCTCGACGCAGTCAAACCATCCGAAACCGCCGCCGAACAGGCGGCTTTCTGGGCCCGTTACTTCGGCAGGGAGCCTGCCGAGGCCATCAAGGCCATGAATCGCGTCGGTCTTTCCAATCGCGAGCAGGTGCCGGGCCGGGGCCTATCGGCTGGGCAGAAACGTCGTCTCGCGCTTGTCCGCCTGCTGGTCGAGCCACGGCCGGTCTGGTTGCTGGACGAACCTACCGCTGCTCTGGACGTCGAGGGCCGCGCGCTGGTGACCCAGCTGGTGGGTGAGCATCGCGACAGGGGCGGCATGGTCATCGCAGCGATCCATGGCGACGGCTTTGCCGGATCACGAACGCTCGATGTGTCTGCATTCCCGGCGAGGGCTGTGGTTTGAGCGGTTCATTTTCGGTTTTCGCGCGTGAGCTGAAGCTTGCCTGGTCTGGGGGGGGAGGGGCGGCGTTGCCCGTCGGCTTCTTCGCGGCGGCCTGCAGCATCACGCCCTTCGCCGTCGGCAATGGCGTCGAGAACCTGAAAGTGGCCGGTCCCGGCGTCATGTGGATCGCGCTGGCGCTGGCCAGCCTCCTGCCGATGGAGCGTCTGTTTCAGGCAGATCTCGAGGACGGCACGCTGGACGCCTATGCCGGATCCGGCATCGGGATGGAGGGTATCGCCCTTGCCAAGACACTGGCGCACTGGATCGCCACGGGCATTCCGCTTGCCATCATCGCCCCGGTTCTGTGGATCATGCTGCAGGGCCCGCCCGAGGCGGCGCTGTTCGTGATCGTATTCTCGCTGATCGGATCGGCTGCCTTCTTCTTCTTCGGCTCGATCGGCGCAGCCCTGGCCGCCGGCATGCGGCGCGGCGGCCTGCTCATCGCCCTGGTGACGCTGCCGCTTTACGTGCCGACCATGATCTTTGGGGCGGCTGGACTATACGCCGCCGCGTCGGGCGGCGAATGGGCGGCCCCCCTGATGCTGACGGCCGCCGCGGCGCTCTTCGGCGTTGCAACATCGTCCTTTGCCGCCGCGATGGCGCTAAGGACCGCAATCGACTAGATATTCCGTCGCGGGCTGATCCTGATTTTGTGAACGGCTCCCGCGCGCCGACCGTCTACACTGACCGCCCGACTGGAGCTCCAAGGCCATGGCCGTGTTGTCTTTCTTTGCAAACCCGCACCGCTTCATGGCGGCATCGAAGTGGTTTGCCTGGGGCTTCACCGTGCTGGGCTCGGTGGTGATCGCGATCGGCGTCTATCTCGGACTTTTTGTGGTGCCGCCCGACGCCGTACAGGGCGACAGCGCACGGATCATGTTCGTTCACGTGCCAGCGATGTGGCTCTGCCTGTTCGCCTACGCCTTCATGGTTGGCGCGAGTCTCGTCTCGATCATCTGGCGTCACTCGATTGCCGATGTTGCCGCGAAATCCGCCGCGCCGATCGGCGCAGGGGTCACGGCGCTCGGCCTGATCACCGGCTCAATCTGGGGCTATCCGACATGGGGCACCTGGTGGGAGTGGGGCGATGCCCGCCTCGTCTCAGTGCTCGTGCTGTTCTTCATCTATCTTGGCTACATGGCGATCTGGCAGGCGATGGAAACGCCGCAGAAAGCCGCCCGCGCCGCCGCTATCCTTTGCCTTGCCGGCGCGGTGAACCTGCCGATCATCCACTTCTCGGTCGAATGGTTCGCAACGCTCCATCAAGTGCAGATGAAGGCTTCGAACGAATTCAAATACCCGATGTATGTCGTGGCGCTGGGCTATCTGGCGCTGTTCGGCGGGCTGACGCTTCTCAACATGCGGGCCGAGATCATGAACACGCGCGCCGAAATGCTGGCGCAGCGCAGACAAGCGGCGGCGGGCTGAGACAATGCTGGATTACGGTAGATACACGCCCTACGTGCTGACCTCCTATGGCATCGCCGCTGCGGTGATCATCGGGCTGATCGTATGGTCGGTCGTTCGCGTCACGGCAGCGAAGAAGAAGCTCGACGCGATCGAGGGTGCGGCCAAGGACGCCACGCCGTGAAGCGCTGGTGGGCCATACTCCCGCTTGCCGTTTTCGTCGGGCTGGTCGTGGTCGGCTTTCAGCGCCTGACCGGTGGCGACCCGGCGCCTGCAAGTTTCGCCTCGCCGACACGCCCCGCACCGCAATTCGACGTAGCCGGCATGGATGGCGGCCATGTGAAGCTGTCTGACTTCAAAGGCCGTCCGGTGCTCATCAATTTCTGGGCGACCTGGTGCGGACCCTGCAAGCTTGAACATCCGTTGCTGGTCGACATGGCCGCGCAGGGCGTCGAGATTGTCGGCATGCTCTACAAGGATCCTAATGGCGTCGAGGCGGCGCACGAACTCCTGGCGCGCGATGGCAATCCGTTCGCGCATATCGGCACCGACCCGCTCGGCGATCTGGGCATCGACATCGGAATTTCAGGCGTGCCGGAAAGCTTCCTGATCGACGCTAACGGCCAGATCGTGAAGACCAAGCGCAACTACTTCGTCGAAACTGACGTGGCGGATTTTGTCGCCGCTTATAAGGCTGAGGCTGCGAAATCTGCGGCTGCGCCAGCCGCCAGCTAGCGCTTTGCCGGGTGGCGCTTTGAGCGAGGCTTCGCGCGTTTCGCGGCTTTTGGCTTTGCCACGACTTTCCTGACGGGGCGAGGCGCTTCGGCCGCTTCAGCGTGCTGCACGTCGGCTGCTTCCGCCAGCGCCAGCAGGGTCGATTTGAAGGAACCCCGACGGTTGAGGGGCAGGGCCGCCAGAAGCGCCTTGTCGACCTCCCGCATCGCGGGCAGCGCGCCTTCCAGTCTGCGACGGCCTTCATTGGTCAGGCTCACCGATTTGGCGCGTCCGTCGTCCTCGGCGGCGGACCGTGTGATGAGGCCCCTCTGCTCCATGCGGGCCATCATCTCAGCAAGTGTCGATCGATCGACGCCGGTGGCGGTGACAAGGTTCGATTGGCTCGCCCCATCCGCCTCCGCGATGGCGGCAAGCAATACGCTCTGGCGCAGCGTAATACTGTCGGCCCCCTCCGCCCTCAGGAATATTTCGGCAGCGAACTGTTCAGCCCTGCGCAGCAGGTGCGAGGGCGACTCGCTGAGGCGGAACACCGGCCCACGGCGCACAGGGCGAGCCGTCTTCCTGTCCGGCCGACGTATGGAATCGGTTCGGACAGTCATGCCAAGCCTCGTGAAGGATCCTGCTCAAGCATAAGGAGCTCTCTGGCGACAGTTCAGCCCTCCAATTGAAGAATGTAGGGTTCCGGCTTCCTCTCTGCACAGCAAAAGGTCATGTTCGTGCAGTGACCGACCCACGAATTCCCATCTCGTTCTCAATGGCCGTGCCTCCTGGCGAGGATCGCGAGCGCCGTATCTGCGACACCTGTGGTTTTATCGACTACGCAAACCCCAGAATTGTGACGGGTGTTGTGGCGCATGCGGATGGTCTTATCCTTCTGTGCCGCAGGGCCATCGAGCCAAGGAAAGGCTTCTGGACGCTACCAGCAGGCTTCCTCGAGCTTGGCGAGAGCGTCGAAGAGGGCGCGCGGCGCGAATCCATGGAAGAGGCGCGCGCCGAACTCGAGATCGAAACGCTGCTGGGCATGTATTCGATCCCTCGTATCGGACAGGTTCAGATATTCTTTCGGGCGCGTCTGTTGAACGATCCGTCCCCTGGCCCGGAAAGCCTGGAAGTAAGGCTTTTTGGCTGGGATGAGATCCCGTGGAAGGAACTCGCCTTTCCTTCGGTTCGCTGGGCGCTCGATCATTATCGCGAGACTGAGGGCCGCACCGGCTTCGCACCCTTCGGAAATCCGCCGGGCACGGATCAATTGACCCGTTAGCAGGCCATGATCGACAGCGCCGTCATCCTCGAAACCCTGCAGTCCGTTGCTGACCGGCATGGCGATCCCACAGCGCTGATCTACCGCCGACTGTTCGCCGCCCATCCCGAGCTTGAAGCTTTGTTCCACATGGATCGCGATGGCGGTGTTCGGGCGTCCATGGTGCAACAGGGCTTCGAGTGCATTCTCGATTATGTCGGCCCGCGGCTGGTCGCTGTGCAGATCATCTCCGCTGCGCGCGTGCATCACGATGGTTATGGCGTGCCGGCGGTCAGGTTCGATGATTTCTTCGTGGCGATGCGCGATGCATTCCGCGAGATCATGGGCGAGGACTGGTCGGTCACCATGGAGGCGCAATGGGCGGCGCTGTTGCGGGAGTTCGCGGCTGTCCGCTGATCAGACGGCGTCGCCGGTCTTCTTGTCGCCCGATCCGTCTTCAGGCTGTTCTATATTGTACTTCATCAGGAAGGGCAGGTTGATCACCATGAACACGATGGCCAGGGGGATCGACAGGAACAGCTTCGAATTGACCCAGAACTCTTTCGAGAAGTTCCGCCAGATGACCTCGTTGATGATCGCCAGCACGACATAGAACGCCGCCCAGCGCAGCGCGAAGACCTTCCACGCATGATCTGGCAACTGGAAAGCATGTTCGAACGCCGTCTTCCAGATGTTCCGTCCGATGGCGAGACTGCCGAGGATCGTGACGGCGAACAGCGCGTTGATGATGGTCGGCTTGATGAAGGCGAATGTCTCGTCCTGTAGCCACAGCGTCAGTCCGCCGAAGGTCATCACGACGACGCCGGTGATGATCAGCATGGGGGGCAGTCTGCGGCCTTTGAAAAGCGTCCAGCCGATCGCGAGGCAGACCGAGCCCATGAAGATGCCCGTCGCCCAGAAGATCGCGGTCTCCTTGGAAAACGGACCGGTTTCGTCGGCGAAGTTCTGCATCACGTTGAACACGATCACGAACGCGAGAACGGGGCCGATGTCGGTCCACACATTGCCGGCTCCCTTTGGGAGCGACTTGCGGGGTTCGGGTGTGGGAGCTGTTTCGGTCATCGGGGTCACTTAGCGGGCAGGAGCCGTGCGGGTCAAACGCGACGCGCACGGCGCGAGGTGAATTGTTGCAAGGCGGCACGCGCGCCAGCAGCGTCGAGCACCAGAGCGGTCATTACATATATGGTCGCGCCGACGCTGGCCTTCATCAGCAATTCTGTCATGCCGCCTGTTGATGGCGCCATCCGCACAGCAATCGCCATGGCGGAGCAAGCCCCCGCCACTTTCAGGAAATCCCTCCAGGGCCAGCTCAAGGGAGCGAGTTTACGGGCGACGCCGGCCAGCAAGAGCAGGGCGAGCGCGTAGCACGCGACGGTTGAATAGACCGCGCCCATCAGACCTATCCATGGCAGCAGGATCGCATTCAACGCCAGGTTCGCGAGCGCCGGGATCAGCATCAGCCACGCGCGCAGGTCCGTGCGGTGAGAAAGCTGATAGGCTTCGGACACATAGTGCAGCACGAAACCGTTGATCAGGCCAGACAGCGCGATCCACGGCATGATGCTGGCCGCCTGCGCGCGCATATCTTCGCCGATCATCACCTCCGACAGGGGCTGCGCCACCAGCGCAAGTCCCGCCGCTGCGGGAGCTGCGATCAGCAGAAGCGTTCGCGCCAGATGCCTGGAGACTTCGCGCACGGCTTCGGGTCCTTCGCGCTCCCACGCCGCCATCATCATCGGCGCTCCGGCGGCAGCCGCCCATGCGCACAACAAGCCAACTGACTTGTCGGCAATGCCATAACCCGCTGCATAGACGCCCACGGCTTCAGGTCCGAGGAACAGGGCGATGAGGAAGCGATCGCCAGCATCAAGCGCGATGTTGAGCGCGAGCGCCAGGGCAACAGGCACACCATAGGAAAGATAGGGCTTCACCCGTTCTGGCCGGAACTCGCCGCCTTTCGACTCGCGCCACAGCCGTGATCCTTCGACAGTTGCGAGCAGCGCCAGCACGCTCGCAAGGCCGGCAAATGGCGCTGCGGGTCCGAGCCCTGTCTGCCAAGCGAGAAATGTCCCGAGTGCGAACGCGCCAATGTCCTGGCAGATGCGCAGTGTCGAATAGCGCGACACGCGCTGCTGCGCGCGGTTCATCTCCTGCGCGGCGTTGACCAGCGGCGCCAGAACCATGGTCGACATCGCGGCCGTCAGCGCCATGCGCAACATGGGGTCGGTCGCGATCAGGATCGCGCCCAGCATCAGCGCGATGCCGAGAGCGGAGGACGCAGCAAGCAACAGCATGATCGTGCGGATATGATCTGGCGTCTTGCCGCTGGCTTGCGCCTCGCCGGCAAAGCGATAGGCGGCAGCTTCAGCCCATGTGATCGAAAGCGTGTAGACGATGCCCATTGTCGTCAGCGCGAGAGCATAGAAGCCATAGTCTGCGGGCGAGAGTAGGCGCGTCAGCGCGAAGACCCCGCCAAAGCTGGCGAGCCCTCCAGCGAGGCTCGCCGGGAAATAGCCAAAAAGCCGTCGCCAGATCATGATTGCGCGGGGACCGTTTATTCACCCCAGTAAAGCAGAATGCCGTTCATGAAGCGTTTCCGGCTGGAAAACCCTCATGGAAACTGGACCCGCCGGGGCGCAATCGCCGCCGCAGCGAGCCTTGCGGCGTGCGGCGGCTCGACCGCTGCGGCCCAATCGGTCCGGTCCCATCCTCTGTGGCCGACCGACGGCCCGCCCGTTCTGCGCGGCGCGGTGATCGCCCAAAGGCGCAGACGGCTTGAGGTAGATGGCGACACGTTCGGGGGCGGTGCTGCGGTGCTACCCAGCTATCGCCGGTCCGATTTCGATGCCCTGGCAGAGGCGGGCGCGAACCTTGTCGTGATGTCGTTCCCCGAGCTGTGGACGGTGAAACCGCCCTATCGGCGCGACACTGCGATGACCGATATTCTCGGCGAGCAGTTGGATGCTGCGAAGGCGGCCGGGCTCTATTCAGTGGTGGCGCTTCGCTCCGGCCCGGGTCGGTCGGATTTCATCTTCCATCGCGATGCGCGCGACACCTGGTTCCCGGGCAGCCTGATCGTCGACTCGATCTGGACCCATCTCGACCAACAGGCTGCGTGGGGCGACATGTGCGTCGACGTGGCCAAGCTTGTCGCCAGCCGTACGGATATCGCCGGCCTCAACCTGATGGTCGAGCCGGAGCCGAATGTCAGCGGCAGGAACAAGAAGGGCCAGCCCCTCGGCGCATGGCAACCTAATCAGTATGCGGCCAACGTCAGCCGTCAGTCGGACTGGCGGCGCATCTCTGCGGATATCGCGCACAAGGTGAGGGCGGCGTCGTCGGACCTTCCGATCCTGATCTCGCCGCCAGCGTTCGCGCGCACCGACTTCCTGTCGGTCATGGGCAAGCCGCCTGTGCCGGGGGTTGTGTGGTGTGTCCACGACTACGAGCCGCGCCACTATACACATTACCCGAAAGACGCCGCTGGCATTGCCGTGTTCAGCGAGGGCGGCGGCCAGACATTCGCAAATCGCATCAATGCCGTGCGGCAGCAGGGCGTCCCGATTTTCCTTGGGGAGTTCGGCGCATCGCGCTGGTTGCTGGATATCGACGCCTATTACCGGGCGCGTATCGCGGTCTGCGAGGCGCGGAGCATTGGTTGGGCTGCATTCCGCTGGCCAACCAGCGACAGCGCCTACGAGACGTCCGACGACATGTTCAACCTGTTGTGGGGTCCGAAGGAGGGGGCGGCAGCGGGCGCCGCGATCGAAACCCTGAAGGTCGCCTGGGCCAGGAATGCAGTCCCGCAAGGGGGTATAGGCTTGCGCGGCCGCAACTAGCCAAACTGCAGAAGCGCCAGTCCGCTGGCGAGAATGACGGCTGCAAACGTGCGCCGCGCGCCGAAGCCTTCCTTCAGGAACCACCAACCCAGGACCGCGGCGATCACGACCGCCGTTTCCCGCATCGCCGAGATGTAAGCGACCGGCGCGATGGAGAACCCGTAAAGCGCCATCGAGAAGGAGACCAGAGAGCAAACGCCTGCCCCGATGCCGGGCCACAGGGCTGCACGGGCAGCTGCGATGAACGGGCCGTGGCCTCGCGTCAGATAGGCGATGGTGTTGATGCCGATCCAGTCGAGCAGGAACAGCCAGACGATGAAGCTCCATTGCGACGGACCCGCGCGAACGCCCTGCGCATCGATGACGTTGTAGATCGCGACGCAGGCGCCAGTCGCCATCGCCCAGAGCAAGGCAGAGTTGCGTACCTTTCGCGAGCCGCCGAAATTCCTCTCGGGCAGGGCAAACACGATCGTCGCAAGGCTGGCGATCGTTAGGCCGGTGATGGCAAGAGGCGATAGGTGTTCGCCCAGCACGAGCGAGGCTGCGATTGCGGTCAGCAGCGGAGCGCTTCCCCGCATGACGGGGAACACCAGAGAGAGATCGCCGCGCGACAGGGCGCGCACCAGCGCCGTCTGATAAAGCCAGTGCGCGGGGAGTGAGAGGCTCAGAATCATCCAGGTCTGCTGATTGGGCAACGGCGTGAAGAACGCCGCCGGCGCCATCAGGATCGCGGAGGTGAACGCCATTACGGCGCGGGCGCCGAGAATGTCCTTTGCCGCCTTCACGAAGGTATTCGCCCCCGCCAGCGTCACCGCCGATCCGAGGCCAAGCGCGAAGGCGAACAGCGTTGGGTCCAACCTAGTCGTCCAGCCCCACGAGCGCGCGCGCAAACGTATCGGCGCTGAACGGATGCAGGTCTTCGGCCTTTTCGCCGACGCCGACGAAGTGGATCGGAAGCGGATGCTGTTCGGCGATGGCGACGAGCACGCCGCCTTTTGCCGTGCCGTCGAGCTTCGTCATCACCAGCCCCGTGACGCCGGCCGTGTTGCGGAACGCTTCAACCTGGCCAAGCGCGTTCTGACCAACCGTCGCATCAAGCACAAGGATGACATCGTGCGGCGCACTGGGGTCGATCTTGCGGATGGCGCGAACCACCTTGGCGAGCTCGTCCATGAGCTGCGTCTTGTTCTGCAGGCGTCCGGCGGTGTCGATCAGTACGAGATCGCGGTTCTCGTTCTTCGCCAGTTCGACGGCTTCATAGGCCAGTCCCGCGGCATCGGCACCGTGCGGCTTGGAAATAAAGCGCGCGTTCGCGCGTTCCGCCCAGACTTTCAACTGCTCGACAGCAGCCGCGCGGAAGGTGTCGCCGGCGGCCAGAACGATGTCTGCGCCCTGCGCCGAAAGCTTGGACGCGATCTTGCCGATCGTGGTCGTCTTGCCGGAACCGTTGACGCCCACGAACAGCACAATGCGCGGTTTGGGACCCTCGCTGAAATCGACGACCTGTTCTCGCGGCTTCAGGATCGCGGCGATCTCCGATGCAAGCGCAGCCTTGATCTCATCGCCGGAAACTTCGCGGTCGAAGCGGTCTTTCGAAAACGCCTTGGCGATGCGCGCGGCGACCTTCGCGCCCATGTCGGACGTGATCAGAAGCTCTTCGAGTTCGTCCAGTGCTTCCCGATCGATCTTGCGCTTGGAGAGGCCGGCAAGTCCTTCCGCCAATCGCGAAGACGACCGGCGCAGGCCTTCGCTCAGCTTGTGCAGGACAGATTCTTCGCGCGCCGCAGCTTCAGCAGCGCGTTCGGCAGCAATGCGGGCGGCGGCTTTCTTCAAGCCGATCGGGTCGTCGCCATCGTCCAGGACTGGCTGCGGAGCAATCGGCGCGGCGCCGAACAGCTGCTGGTCCAGACTGGCAATCGGCGAGGCCGGAGCTTCGCCCGGCTTCAGCGGCTCAATCGGCGTTTCGCCGGTCTTTGGATCCGGCTGTTTCTTCTTGCCCCACCAGAGGATCATTGCGCGACGCCCTCAGCAGGCTGGCCGACAAGTTCGGTGGCGGTGCGGGACACGAGATTGAACAGGGCAGGTCGCCCCGGTTCTGGTGATGCGCCTTCGATGCGGACCGGGGAAAAGTCAGACAGGCGCGCGCGATTGCCGGCTTCAACCAGCGCCATCGCGGTCGTGCCGACATGCAGGTCCAGTCGGCGTGCGAGGCGCTCCGCCCCCTTTGCACGAAGAGCGGCCGCGCGAGACTTTACAACGTCGCGCGCAACTTGCGGCATCTTCGCCGCCGGCGTGCCGGGGCGGGGCGAGTAGGGGAATACGTGCAGATAGTCGATCCCGCACGCATCGACCGACGCCAGCGTATTGGCGAACATCTCGTCCGTCTCGGTTGGGAAGCCGGCGATAAGGTCGGCGCCAAACGCCATCTCCGGACGCGCCGCGCGGAGGCGCAGGCAGAGGTCGATCGCATCCTGCCGCGAATGACGACGCTTCATGCGCTTCAGGATCATGTCGTCGCCTGACTGGAACGACAGATGCAGATGCGGCGCAATGCGCGGCTCGTGCGCCAGCGCGTCAAACAATGGTTCATCGATCTCGATCGCATCGATGGACGAAAGGCGCAGCTGCTTCAGGTCCGGCACGAGCTTCAGGATGCGCGCGACAAGGTTGCCGAGTTTCGGTGCGTTCGGCAGGTCCGCGCCCCACGACGTGAGGTCTACGCCGGTCAACACGATCTCGTAGTGGCCGGTGGCGACGAGGCGTTTTACCTGATCGACCACTTCGCCAGCAGGCACCGACCGCGAATTTCCGCGGCCATAAGGAATGATGCAGAAGGTGCAGCGGTGATCGCACCCCGTCTGCACTTGCACGAAGGCGCGGGCGCGACCGTCAAGGCCGTCCACCAGATGCGCTGCCACTTCGCGAACGGACATAATGTCATTCACCTGCACGCGCGCTGTGTCGGCAAGGAAATCGATCCCGGCGAATGTCTCCGCCTTCATCTTTTCTGCATTGCCGATCACACGGGTGACTTCCGGCATTTCGGCGAAACTCGCCGGGTCAATCTGCGCGGCACACCCTGTCACGATGATCGATGCGGTGGGCCGCTCGCGCCGTGCGCGCCGGATCGTCTGCCGCGCCTGACGGACAGCTTCCGCGGTCACCGCGCAGGTGTTGACGATCACCGCGTCCTGCAGGCCCGCCGCTTCGGCATGGCCGCGCATCACTTCGGACTCATAGGAATTCAGGCGGCATCCCAGGGTGAGGATGTCGACAGATGATTTGGCGGAGGAGGGCGCGCCGTCGGCCATGGCCGGGGACATAGGCTGTCAGCCCGGAATTGTCACGTTTGACCAGCAATCGGGGCGGATCAGCCCTTGTCCCCACAGTCGACATGCTCGATGCCGCCCAGCTTGTTCAGCAGCTCAGCCAGCTTCAGGGCTTCCTTGTCGTCGATCCGGTTCATCGCTTCGTCCATGGCGGGGGCGTAGACGGCCCACATGGCCTTGCGAAGCGTGAACCCCTTGGCTGTCGGCTCCAGCATGTGGCCGCGCTTGTCTTCCTTGCACTGGATCCGCTTCACCAGCCCTTCGGTCTCCATCCGGTCGACCAGGCGTGAAAGCTGGTAGGGCAGGATGAAGAGAGGAATGGCCAGATCCTTGGGCCGGATAGGCTTGCCCGCCCGCTCCAGCTCCCAAAGCACTGTGTACCAGGAAAGTTCGGGAAAACCGGCTTCTTTCAGCGCGTTTTCGACATGGCACTGAACGCCCTGCGACACCCTGCCCAGGGCGACCCACGCCCTCTGGAGCGGATCTGAAGGAATCCTCGTCGGAGTCTTTAGCTGTGATTGTTGCAAACGCAACCAAACCTCCTACATGTTGCATATGCAACAAAGTGACGAACCGTGCGTTCGTCAAGGACACAAGCAGACTTTACCTCCTCAACAGTCAAATGGACATCAGATCATGACCCGCAAGATCGCCGTTCTGGTTGGCTCGCTCCGCAAGGACAGTTTCAGCCGCAAGATCGCCCGCAATATCGAGGCGCTGGCCCCGGCAGGCTACACTTTTGAAGAAGTCGATATCTCCAAAGTCGGCTTCTACAATCAGGACCTGGACGGCAATGCGCCGGCCGAGTGGCTGGACCTGCGCGCGAAGGTCAACTCCGCTGACGCCGTCCTGTTCGTGACGCCGGAATACAACCGCTCGGTGCCGGGTGTTCTCAAGAACGCCATCGACATTCTCTCTCGCCCTTATGGCCACAGCGCTTTCAACGGAAAGCCCGCCGCAGTGGTTTCGAACTCGCCAGGCAATATTGGCGGCTTTGGCGCGCATCATCACCTGCGTCAGACGCTGGCCTTCCTGAACATGCCGACGCTGCAGCAGCCAGAAATGTACCTGTCGGGCGTCGGTGACTGGTTCGACGACGCGGGCAACGTGAAGAAAGAGGACACGCGCAAATTCCTCGCCCAGTTCGCGCAGACATTCGCCAACTGGATCGAGCAGACTGCGCCGAAAACGAAAGTTTCTGAAGCCGCCTGAGGAGGCGGAGGTCAAACTTGCGGGGCCCGCCTCGGCGGCGGGCCTCGCATTTTTTGCGTTCATGTCAGCTGGCAGAACGCGCCGCAGGCGTGAAGAATTGAATGCTTTTTCTTAATCTTTTTCCCTGATGCTCAAAGCATGAAGCGGCGCCTCGGGTGGGGATGCGCAGCACTACAGGGGAAGTGCATCGTGGAAAGTGAGTACCTGCGTTCAGCGCTGGGCGTTACCCAGCTTGCGTTGCAGACGAAACAGGCGCCGACCGGCGAACTTGCCAGTCTTGTCCTTTTGCTGAAGCTCGCCGAGCTCGATATGCGGTGGGATCAACTTGAAGCACCTACCGGCCTGCCGACCCCCGCTGAAATTCGCGCGTTGATCTAGCTGAGCCCTGGGCAGCGGATTTCCAACATCCGCCTCCCACCTCTTGCGAGATGAGAGGCGTATAGTTGCTTGCCTAGGCCTTCGTTCCCAGCGGCAGTTTCGAATACGTCTTGCCGGTCGAAGCCAGCAGAGCGTTCGCAACGGCAGGACCGATCGGCGGCACTCCCGGCTCGCCAACGCCTGAAGGCGGCTCGGTCGACGGTACGATAAAGACTTCCACTTTCGGCATCTGCGCCATCCGCAGCACATTGTAGTCGTAGAAATTCGATTGCACCGGCTCGCCATCCTTAATCGTAAGCGCTTCGCCGAGGATCGCGGAGAGGCCGTAGCCAATCCCGCCTTCCATCTGGGCGCGAACGATATCGGGGTTGATGACCGTGCCGCAATCGACTGCGCAGACAACGCGATCGACATGGAAAGTGCCATCTGCGTTGACTGTCACGTCTGCGACTTCGGCCACGTAGGACGAGAAGCTGTGATGCACTGCGACGCCGCGTGATTTTCCGGCGGGCACAGGGCCTGCCTTCTCGACGGCGAGATTGAGCACGCCAAGTTGCCGTGGCTCCTTGGCCAGCAGCGCGCGGCGCAGCTCGACCGGATCCTTGCCTGCCTTGCGCGCCGCCACATCGAAGAAGTGTTCCTTCGCATAGGCCGTGTGCGTGTGACCAACCGAGCGCCACCAGAGGATCGGCACAGGGTTCTTCACCAGATGCACGTCCACGCTGACGTTCGGGATCGCATAGGCGATGTCGTTCGAGCCTTCGATCGACGAGAAGTCTGGCGCCCCCGGCGGCAGGAAGGGCGTGCCTTCCATGATCGACTGGATCGCCGTGCGGTCGCCCCAGGCTTCGATTGCGCCGTTGTTCACGCGGGCGGTCATGCGGTGGATGTTCATCGGGCGGTACTTGCCCGTGCGGATGTCGTCCTCACGCGTCCACATCAGCTTCACCGGAGCTTTGCCGTTGAGCGCTTTGGCGAGGTGCGCTGCTTCGGTTGCAAGGTCGGCGTCCGGCGTGGCGCGCCGGCCGAACGAACCGCCAGCGACGTGCGTGACCACAGTCACCTGTTCGGGCTTGAGGCCCAGAACGGTGAAGATCGCACGTTGGTCATTGGTCGGCATCTGCGAGCCGGAGTGATACGAGCAGGACTCGCCCGGCTTGTATTCGATCACGCAGTTGAGCGGCTCCATCGGTGCGTGCACGAGGAAAGGGAACTCGAAGTCTGCGGTGATGACCTGGCCAGCGCCCTGAAGGCCAGCGACGCCTTTGCCTTCCTTACGGGCTTCAAGGCCCGGTTTGGCGAGCAGCTTGCGGTAGTCTTCGAGCATCACGTCGCTGGAACGCTTCTCGGCGGCGCTGTCATCCCACGTGACTTTCAAGGCTTCGCGGCCCTTCCGGGCAGCCCAGAAGTTGGTGGCCACCACGGCAACACCGTTCGGCACCTGCACGACATCGGTGACGCCGGCCACGGCCTTGGCGCCCGTGTCGTCGAAGCTCGCAACCTTGCCGCCGAATTTCGGGCTGCGCGCGATAACGGCGGTCAGCGTACCTTCGGGGTGATAGTCGAGAGCGTATTGTGCGGTGGCGTGTACCTTGCCCGGCGTGTCGAGACGGCCGAGTGTCTTGGCGGGATCGCGTTCCTTGCCGATGAACTCATAGGCCGAAGCCTCCTTGTACTTCAGCGACTTCGGATCAGGCGGGGTGAGGGCGGAGGCTTCGGCAGCGAGTTCGCCGAAGGTCGCCTTGTGATTGCCGGAGGTCATTTCGCCCTTGGCGACTGTCACGGTCGAAGCATCGACCGACCACTTCTTGGCGGCGGCCTGGCGCAGCATTTCGCGGGCAGATGCGCCTGCGGCGCGGAGCTGTTCCCACGATGACAAGATAGCGGTCGAGCCGCCGGTTCCCATCATGCCGCCAAAGGCGGGGTTGCCGTAGAGCTTGTCGTCAGCCGGTGAATGCTCGAAGCGCATCTGGCTCCAGTCGGCGTCGATCTCTTCAGCCACGATGGTGGTGAGGCCTGTCGAGACGCCCTGGCCCATTTCGAGGTGGCGCAGGAAGACGGTGACGGTGTTGTCCGAACCGACGCGGACATACGGCCCGAGCATGTTCTGCGCGACAGGCCCCGAAGTAGCATCGGCCGCGCGAAGGTCGCAGCCGACGGCAAAGCCGGCAGCGCCGAAGCCCACAACGCCCAGAACGAACCGGCGCGAAGGCGAGAAAGTTGCTGTGTCAGCCATGACGATTACCCCATGATCTCGGACGCGCGCGCGACGGCGCCACGGATGCGGTGATAGGTGGCGCAGCGGCAGATGTTCGATGTCATTCCATCGGTGATCTGCTGTTCGCTGGGCTTGGGCGTGGTGGTGAGGAGCGCTGTCGCAGCCAGCATTTGGCCCGACTGACACCAGCCGCACTGAACGACGTCCAGTTCAGCCCAGGCTTTCTGCACCGCCTGGCCGGCAGGCGTATCGAGGCCTTCGATCGTTGTGATCTTCTTGCCTTCCAGTGAAGCAGCCGGCGTGATGCAGGCGCGGGTTGGTTGCCCGTCGACCAGCACGGTGCAGGCGCCGCACGCGGCAACGCCGCATCCGAACTTCGTGCCGGTCATTTTCAGATCTTCGCGCAGATACCAGAGCAGGGGGCGATCTTCCTCCCCTGCGTATTCCTGATCCTTGCCGTTGATGTTCAGCTTCATGGCACCCTCCGCCGTCCGCACTATTGTTTGCGCCACTGTTTCAGGACGCGCTACGCGCGACAATACTTGAAGGTGAGCGGACGCTCACCCACAAGGCGACCGAAAAGTGCGACGCCTGAAAGGTGTGGCGCCAAAGCGATATCTGTTGCGAACTACAGCGAACGTGCCGCGACGTCGCGAGTAATTCGCAGTCGCGGATCTAGTGCTTGGTCGGGACGTCGCCGGGCTTCGATTTCCGCTTCCGCGAGACGAGATTGAGGATCTCGACGAAGGCTGAGAATGCCATCGCTGCGTAGACATAGCCTTTCGGCACGTGAATGCCGCAGCCATCAGCAATCAGCACCATCCCGATCATCAGGAGGAAGCCGAGCGCCAGCATGACGACGGTCGGGTTGGCGTTGATAAAGCGCGCCAGCGGGCCCGAAGCCAGCAGCATTACGGTCACCGCGACGATGACGGCTGCGAACATGATCGGCAAATGATCGGTCATGCCCACGGCGGTCAGGATCGAATCGACCGAGAAGACCAGATCGAGCAGCAGGATCTGCACGATCGCCGAACCGAAATTCATCACGGCCTTGCCCGCAATCGGCGCGTCCTGCTTGTGATCGGTGCCCGGATCCATGGTGTGGTGGATTTCGGTGGTGGCTTTCCAGACCAGGAACAGGCCGCCGGCGATCAGGATCATGTCGCGCCAGGAGAAATCGGTCTCGAAGGTCGGGTGGCCGGTCAGGGGGTCGATATCGCCCTGTATGCCGAGGCTCCAGACTGTCTGATCAAGACCGACCAGCCAGGCGATTGAACCGAGCAGGGCAAGGCGCATGATCAGGGCAAGGCTGATGCCGATATTGCGGGCCCTGGCCCGGTTTTCCTCGGGCAGCTTGTTCGTCAGGATCGAGATGAAGATGAGGTTGTCGATGCCGAGCACGACTTCCATGACGATCAGTGAAATCAGCGCCGCCCACGCAGCCGGATCGGATAGAAGCGGCGCAATGTCGAAATCCATGTCGGCGAAAGCTCCCTCAGCCCTGCTCTTGAGCAGGCACCGCTATGTAGGGTGTTTGCGGATGGGAGTTAAGCGGAAACAGCGCGTAAGCGGCGTTACGCAAGCCGAAGTCTCATAATGTATTCGTCATCGAGCGTGTCCCCGACCTTGAACTTGTAGCCACCGACCTTTTCGAAGCCGCGGCTTTCATAAAGGGCGATGGCGCGTTCGTTCGATTCCCAGACGCCAAGGAACAGGTTCTTTGCCCCGCGCTGCCGCGACCGTTCGATCGCCCAGGCAAGTAGGATGCGGCCGACGCCAACGCCCTGACCGGCCTGATACACATAGACGCGGTGGAGTTCGAGCGCAGGCTCCGGGCCGACATCGAAAGGCAGTTTGCAGGGACCGATCTTGCAATACGCGACCATCTTCCGGCCGGAGTAGGCGATACGCACCTCGACGTCCGGGTCTTTCAGGTCGGCTTCCATCTTGCCGATGGAATAGGTCTCATCAAGAAACTGACGCAGATCACCGGGCGAATAGAGATCGCCAAACGTCTCGACGAATGTTTCCCGGCCAGCCTCCGCCAGACCGGCGGCGTCCTTCAACTGGGCGTCGCGAAAGGTCAGGTCGCGGTCCACGCGTAACTCCGGTTAACTGTCAGACAGGTGCTTCAGTGCGGCAAGCATAGATGAATTCGCGGACCGCGTCGCCCAGCAGCACCAATTTGGCGAGCGACCACCCGCCCTGGCTGTCGAATGCCCGCATGGGTTGCATCAGGCGGTCGGCAAGCGCGCGCCGGGGCTCGATCCAGGCATCCACCAGTCTGCGCGCCGTCTCCCGATCAACCGTCGCGGGATCGACCTTGTTCTTTTGCGCCAGCCGTATGGCGGCAATGGTCAGCTCGCTCTGGCGGCGGGGCAGGTCGTCGGCGACGCGCTGGAGCGCAAGCCTGTCCCAATGATCGCGGGGGTCGAGATCCCTGACGGCGGACCGCATGCCGTCGAATCCAAGTTGCTGGCCTAGCTGGTGCTGCATGAACAGGGAGGCCTTGAGCGGCCATTTGGTCTGGTCGGCAATCTCCACCGTCTCGCGCGCGGAGGCCAAAGCACGAACCAGGGCGACATCATGAGCGATATCGGCAGGCGCTCCCGCGCTAAGGTATTTCTGCGCGCGCGCATCCACCCGACCCTGAACAAGCGGGGAGAGGGCGGAAGGCAGGAGGTTGCGAATTTCGGTGATGGCGCTGCGGCTCCGTTCGACGACTTTTGCAATTGAACCCGTGCGCAGAAGCTCAGGCTCTGTCGTGAAGCTGCTGGCCAGCATGCGAAGGTTAGCCGACGTCTCGACCAACATCATTGTCTGTGCTGCTGCGGGAGTCTTGCCGTCCAGCGCATTGATCTGGTCGACCAGCTCATCGATATGGAAAGCAGACAGCGCCGCCTCAAACCCCTGGGCGATGTGGCCGGCGTCAACACCTTCCGCATCGCGCTTCTGGATCACGAAGCCTGGCCCGGTCATGTTGACGATACGGTTTGCCAGTCGCGTCGCTATAATTTCGCGCCGCAATTTGTGACGCTTCCGCGCCTCACCGAACTTCTCCAGTTCGTCGGGGAAATACCCGACCAGCAGAGGTTCGAATGCCGGATCGTCCGGCGCCCTCGATGCGATGAGCGAGGAGAAGAAGTCGAGCTTCGCGTACGCCATGATCACGGCGAGCTCTGGCCGCGTCAGGCCGAGATGTTGCTCACGCAGTTTTCGGAACGCCTCCGTCGAGGGCAGGCCCTCCACGACGCGGTCCAATTTCCCTTGGGTTTCAAGGGTTTCGATGAGGCCTTCATGACTGTCGAGGTCGGCGGGCGCGGTTGCCTGCATGACGGACAGCGCGGCTGTCTGATCGTAATTGTTCTCCAGCACGAGATGGCCGACGTCATCGGTCATCGAGGCTAGCAGGGCGTTGCGGTCGCCCGCCTTCAGCGCGCCTTCATGGATCGCCTCGGCGGTGAGGATCTTGATGTTGACCTCATGGTCGGATGAATCGACGCCTGCCGAATTGTCGATAGCGTCAGTGTTGATGCGACCGCCCTTTCGCGCGAACTCAATGCGCCCGGCCTGCGTAACGCCTAGATTGGCCCCCTCCGCGATCACCTTCGCGCGCACATCCTTCGCGTCGACACGCAGGATATCGTTCGTCTTGTCGCCGACATCTGCGTGGCTTTGGGTCGATGCCTTGATGTAAGCTCCGATGCCGCCGAACCACAGCAGATCAATGTCCGCCGTCAGCAGCGCCTTGATCAGCACGTCCGGCGTTACGGCGTCTTCTGCAAGACCCGTGAGCGCCTTGATTTCTGGCGTCAGGCCAATCGATTTGGCCGAACGCTCAAAAATTCCGCCTCCCTTTGAAATCAGTTTCTTGTCGTAGTCCGCCCATGACGAACGGGGCAGGTCGAACATGCGTTTGCGCTCATTGAACGCCGCGTCGAGGTTCGTCGGATCCGGGTCGAGGAAGATGTGGCGATGATCGAAAGCCGCTTTCAGTCGGATGACTTTCGACAACAGCATGCCATTGCCGAACACGTCGCCAGACATATCGCCTATGCCGACCACGCTGAAGGGCTGGGTTTGTGTGTCTTGGCCCATTTCGCGGAAATGGCGTTTGACGGCTTCCCAGGCGCCGCGCGCGGTGATGCCCATTTTCTTGTGGTCATAGCCGACCGATCCGCCGGAGGCGAAGGCGTCGCCCAGCCAGAATTTGTAGTCCGCCGAAAGTCCATTCGCGATGTCTGAGAAAGTGGCCGTGCCCTTGTCCGCCGCGACGACGAGATACGGATCTTCGCCATCCCATACGACGACGCCGGGCGGATGCACGGTCTTCCCGCCAACTATGTTGTCGGTCAGTTGCAGCAGCGCCCCGACGAAAGTCTTGTAGGCCGCGATGCCGGCCGCCTGGATTTCTTCGCGTGTTCCTTTGGTCGGCAGCGTCTTGGGGTAGAAGCCGCCCTTTGAGCCAACCGGCACGATCACGGCATTCTTCACTTGTTGTGCCTTCACGAGGCCAAGCACTTCTGTGCGGAAATCGTCACGCCGATCCGACCAGCGCAGGCCGCCGCGCGCGACAGGGCCGAAGCGCAGATGTACCCCTTCGACATCCGGCGACCACACGAATATCTCGCGATAGGGACGTGGCGCGGGCAGGGGGTCTGCTTCGCGACTGGCGATCTTCACCGCGATGTGGCGATAGGGCCGACCAGTGTCATCCCTGAGATAGAAGTTCGTGCGCTGCGTCGCGTTCACCAACGCGAGCAGTCGCCGCAGCGCGCGGTCGGCATCCAGTGTTGCAACCGCTTCGAGCTGCTTCTGGATCTCTGCAACAATGGGCGCTGCGTCCTTGCGCCGCTGATCGATATCGCCTTTGGCTTGCGGGTCGAACTTGATGGCGAACAGGTTCAACAGGTTGTTGGCGATATCCGGGTGCTCGGCGAGCGCACGCACCTGTACTGGTTCCGACGGATCAAGTCCCGACTGGCTGCGATAGCGCGACAGAGTGCGAAGCAATGCAGCTGAACGCCAATCCGTTCCGAGCGCAACAACCAGGCTATTGAAACGGTCATTTTCCGTGTCACGCGCCCAGATGGCTTCGAAGGCCTGCTCGAAGCGTGCGTCGAGACGCTTCTGTCCAGCGGGCCGGTCAATCGCCAGGTCGTGTACATAGACGGCGCTTTCAGGCGCCCCTTCATCTGCGGCAAGGCGTATCGGATAGCCGACCTCGGCTCTCACGCGCAAACCCATGCGCTCCAGCACGGGCACGATCTCGGCGAGATCCAGTGGCTGATCACGGTGATAGATTTTCACGCGGCTGACGCCGGCCTCGAAATCCGGGCCCCACACGCGGGCGCGCATCGCCTTGCCGGGCGCCAGGCCGCCGATGGCCAGAAGGTCGGCAAGACCCTCTTCAGGCTGGAAGTTTTCCTTGTACGCGACACCGAATTGAGCGCGGGACAGCAGTGACTGGTCAGAGTTCGTCGAGCGAGCAACGCGACCGAGCGCATCTTCCCATGTTTCGAACAGCTGCCGCATCTGCAGGTCGAGGCTGTCTTCGTCCGGCTCCGGATGGCCGGGGCTGAGGCCAATGATCAGGTGAACCCGCGCAAGCGGTCCGTCACCGAAGGAGGGGTAAAAAGCGGACGTCCGCCCGCCATAGGCTTCGGCCAGCATCTTGTGCGCGCGCGTCCGCAGTTCCGACGTGTAGCTATCCCGGGGCGTATAGAGCAGGGCGGAGACATATCGGTCGAAACGATCCCTACGGATGAAAAGATGCGTACGTGGACGCAGCAACAGGCGCAGCACGCCCGAGGAAATCCGGGCAAGGTCGGTTTCCGAAATCTGGAACAGCTCGTCGCGCGGATAGGTCTTCAGCACAGAATCGAGCTGCTTCGCTGAAAAGCGTGAGCCCTGCGGCGCGGCGGCTTTCACATTCTCAATCTTGCGCCGGATCAGCGGAACCTCATCCGCTGCGCGGGTGTAGGCTTCAGATGTGAACAGGCCGACGAAGCGCGTCTCGCCGATGACCTCGCCCCGTTCGTCATGGCGCTTGACGCCAATATACTCGGCGTGACTGCGGCGGTGTACGCGCGATACGAAGCTCGCCTTGGCGACGATGATCGGCGATGGCTCGTTGATGAAAGCACGGATGGCCGGTGTCAGCATCGTTGGCTCGGCGCCGCGCGCCAGAACATTGCGCGCCGTATCGCGCAGGATGCCTAGGCCGGAAGCTTCATCGACAAGCGGCTCTTCAGTGGCGAGGCGACCATTGGCGTCGAGTGCGAAGGTATAGTCGCGCGCGCCCAGGTAGGTGAAGTTCTCGTCCGCGAGCCACGACAGGAATGCGCGAGCCTCGGTGATTTCGCCAGACGTACGGCCTTGCGTGGCTTTCAGATTGGCGAGACGTGCAGAGGCCTCTTCCATCTTGGCGCGCATGGCAAGGAAGTCGGCGTTGACCACGGCAACATCTGCGAAGGCGTCTTCCAGCTTTTTCTGCAGGTCGGCTCGTTGGGCATCATTCAGCACCGGCAAATGAATCTGGATCGTGGAGCGTTTGCCCTTCGGGCCGGTCACGATCGGATGCAGGACCGCGCGAATCTCGACTTTCGCCTCGTGACAGGCGCCGATCGCGCTATCGACCACGAAGGCCATGTCGGGACCCGTGATTTCAGCAACATCGAGCCGGAGCGCACGACCGCCAGCGCCTGTTGCGCGCCGCGTGCGGACGACGCGGTTGGTGAAACTCTCCGTTTCCCGGTTGAAATCCCACAGGTCGATTGCGAGCGAAGCGGCGTCTTCCACCGTGAGGACAAGAAAATCCTCAATGAACGCGTCGGCGCGGTACTGCTCGAGAAAGCTCTCGAACGCCTTTGCGTCTGGCCTCGGCTCACGCTTGGAGAGCAGCTTCTCGGTCGCGGAGAGAAGGTTTTCACGGGTAAAGGCAAGATCGCTGGATCGGGTCAAACCGCCTCCGGAAGCGCGTGTCAGGCTCATGTGAATTTCAACTGCGGATGTAGGGAGAATCGACGCTGATGCGAGAGCTAGACCCGCACAGCCTAGCCAAGCAAGCCATGGATGCGAGCATAATTATGCTGCAATGCGATGTGGTCCGAGTATTTATTGGCCTGCCGCAGTTTCCGGCGTGCGATCCGCCAAATGGGAGCATCCTGATCACGACCGTCACAGCCAGCAAAAGCGCCTGATTTCCGCGTCAGATGTCGGTCATGTGCGCGTGGCCTGACGTGTCGGACTGTTCGTCATGTTTGACCGCGTATTCGCCGGGATTGCCATCTGCAGACATCAGCACCGCAATCCACCGTGCGCCCGGTATCTGGGCAAGCACGATCATCACCAGAACTGTCAGCGGCGCGGAAAGAAACATGCCTGGCACGCCCCATAGAGCGCCCCACACAGCCAGCGATAGCAAAACAACGAGCGCGGAGAGATTGAGACTGTTCGAGGTCAAACGCGGACCCAGGAAGTTGCCGATGAGGAATTGCCAGATCGACACACCGAAGAAAACCGCGACGGCGCACCAGATTTCGTCAGCCGGCATATAGGCCGGCCAGTCATCCTGCACGAAAGCAAAGAGGGCGGGCAGGATACCGGCAATGATCGAACCTATCGTTGGAATGTAGTTCAGCACGAAGATCACGAACGCCCAGAACAGGGCGTTGTGCAGGCCGAGCGCAATCAGCGTCACATAGGTCAGCGACGTGTTGATGATCGATAGCGCCGTTTGCACCCACAGATACTGTTCCATCGTTCGCCTCACGTCGGCGCCGATCAACCGGGCGCGCTCGCGATCGGCGGGGCGCGAAAAGATGCGATCGAACTTGCGGGTGAACGTGTTGGCCGTGACGTAGAGAAACGCCACGTAGATCATGATAATCACCATGTCTCCGACAAGGCCGGAAACTGAATTGGCCGCCGCTTGCGCAAGGCCGATTGTGGTGTCGGAATAGAAGAGATCGCTCAAGGTCGGCGGCTTGCCTGTGGCGACGGCATTGCCTGCGGCTTCGGTTGCAGCGACCGCCGCGGGATCGATAACTGGCGGCGGCGCCTCAAGTGGCGACAGCGTAGCCGCCTCGCCCGGAGTCAGCGGCAGAGCTTCTACCGGTGGGATGGCGGCCGGCCCGGATGGCGTCGCCGCTATCGTTTCGCGCGCTGCGTCGGCCGCGCTGGCGGTGTCTCCTGTAAGACCCAGCATATTGTAGGTCTGCTCGATCAGTGAATTGATCCGGCTTTCGTATTCGCCGGCCCGTTCGGTGAACTCGCCGATTGCGCCGCGTGTGATGCTGATGAAGCCAATGATGCTCACCGCAACGACCGCGATAGCGAACGCATGGGCCAGCCAGTCTGGAAGATCAGGGAAGGGGCGCCGAATGGCGCGGGCAAACCCCTCCATCACCAGCCAGACAAAGATCGCCATGGCGAATGGGGCAAGAATGCGTGCGCCCTGGTTTAGGACAAAACCAATCGCGACGGTGGCGATGATCCACACCCCCGCCGTCATCCATGTCCGGTTCGTCATCCCGCCCGATTGCTGCATAGTTAGAAACTTATGCCGCGTCGGCGCATGTGCAAAGCCGGTTTCCGTACCGGCGCCCGATTGTCTTGCGGGCGGAGCCGCCTCTGCTAGCAATGGGCTTCTTCCCGGAGTTGGACATGAGCGACAGCATCTTCCTTGGCGGCGGCGGGCCTGACCACAAGTCGCCCCAGAACCTGCTATTGGCGCGGGCCAACCGGCATGGCCTCGTGGCCGGCGCCACCGGCACTGGCAAAACCGTGACGCTGCAGGTCATGGCCGAACAGTTTTCTGCCGCGGGCGTTCCCGTTTTCTGTGCTGATGTTAAGGGCGATCTGTCCGGCATCTGCGTCGCTGCAACCCCCGAGGGCAAAGGTCTCGAGAAAATCAACGAGCGGGTTGCCGCCATCGGGATGGACCCGATCACGTATCAGGCGGCCCCATGCATTTTCTGGGACATCTACGGCAAGCGCGGCCATCCGATCCGCGCGACCGTGTCTGAGATGGGCCCCCAGCTTCTTTCTCGCCTGCTCCAGCTCAACGAGACGCAGGAAGGCGTCGTCACGATCGCCTTCCAGTATGCCGACGACAACGACCTGCTGCTGCTCGACTTCAAGGATCTGCGTAGCCTGCTGACGCATGTTTCCACAATCGCTCCGGAAATTCAGCGTACCTACGGCAATGTCGCTGCCGCATCGATTGGCGCCGTACAGCGCCAGCTCCTGATGCTCGAGCGGGAAGGCGCGGAGACATTTTTTGGCGAACCCGCGTTGGAGCTGACCGACTTCATGCGGGTCGGCGCCGACGGTCGCGGCTATATAAATGTGCTGGACGCCACGACGCTGATCAACTCGCCGCGCCTTTATTCCACTTTCCTGCTTTGGCTGCTGGCCGAACTGTTCGAGCAACTTCCCGAGGTGGGTGATCCTGAAAAGCCCAAGCTCGTCTTTTTCTTCGACGAAGCCCACCTCCTGTTCAACGACGCGCCCAAGGCGCTGGTCGACAAGATCGAGCAGGTTGTCCGGCTGATCCGATCGAAAGGCGTCGGTGTGTATTTCGTCACGCAGAACCCGCGCGATTTGCCAGAGAACGTGCTCGCTCAGCTCGGTTGCCGGGTCCAGCATGCTCTGCGCGCCTATACGCCAACCGAGCGCAAGGGCGTGAAGGCAGCCGCCCAGAGCTTCCGCCCCAACCCGAACCTCGACACCGAAACAGCGATCACGGAACTTGGAACGGGCGAGGCCCTGGTTTCTTCGCTTGACGCCAAGGGCGCCCCCACCGTGGTTGAGCGGACATTGATCCGCCCCCCCGCATCGCGTCTCGGCCCGGCGACCGACGTAGAAAGAGCGGCTGTGCAGGCGGTAAGTCCGGTGGCGATGAAATACGACACCACAATCGATCGTGAGTCGGCCTACGAGATCCTGACGGGCCGCGAAGCGGTCGCCGCCAAGGAAGCCGAAACGCTTGCGAAGCAGCAGAAGGCCGAGGCTGAAGCGGCCAAGGCGCGTCGCGAAGCCGCAAAGGCCGCGCCGAAAGCTGTTCCACGTGCGCCAGCTTCAAAAGCGCCTGCGCCCCGTAAATCAACGCGCCAGACGCCGACGGAGGCTGCCACCAGCACCTTCATGCGCACGGCCACGCGCGAACTTACCAAGTTCGTGTTCCGCGGCATGTTCGGCAACCGGAAGCGCTAGCCGGCCATGTGCGGAAAGTTCACTCAGCTGGTGGCATGGGAAGATGCTCTCGTCTTCTTCTCCGGGCTGATGGAGCCGACGCCAGACGAAGCGCCGGTGGTTTTCGCGACCCCCATGCGGTCGGCGTGGATCATGCGTCTGGACGAGGCGGGCAAACGCGAGCGCGTGAAAATGCGCTGGGGTTTCTCCAACCCCGGATCGGAAGCCTTCAAGCCCGACCACATGCACGCCCGCAGCGAGACGATCGACAGCAAGCCCACATTCTCGGAGTCCTTCTCTGAGCGCCGCGGCATACTGATGGTCGATACCTTCAATGAAGGTGAGGAACAGCCAAGCGGCAAGACCAAGCAATGGGTTGTTCGTCCGAATGACCGGAAACCCATTGCGATTGCTGTGATCTGGCAAGAGTGGGAAGGCGATGCCGGTTCCATCTCGTGCTTCGTTCAGGCGACCGTGCCCGCCAATGCGCTCATCTCGAAAATAACCGACCGCATGCTTGCGGTCATCAATCCAGAAGATTGGCCTGTATGGCTCGGCGAGCGCGACGCACCATTGAGGGACGTGAAGGCGCTCCTCCACACACTTGAGGATGAGGGCAAATGGGAGATGACGGAGCAGGCTGCATCGAAGCCTGCGAAGGCGAAGCCGCAGATGGATCTCTTCTGATGTTCGTTCGCTGAACATCATCGCGATCTGCGCGCCGCAAAAAAAATCTCGAAAAAGTTTTCTGGAAGTCGCGTGAGCGCGATTCTGGAAACTTCGCGTTCAGCTTCTCGATGCAGTTTGCACTCCATCAGATCAACACGGCGAGCACGAACGCGTCGCCGGTTCAACAAAGAAGCAGGAGTGCAGAATGCCTACCTCGAAAAAGAAGACGCCGAAGAAGTCGACCGCCAAAATCATCGCCATGCCCGTGCCGATGCCATCCGCTCCGATGCCGAGTGCATCGGTGGCGACGGTGATCCCGATGCGCCCGGCGCCCATGGCCGCCAAGCATGCGGTGAAAAAGAAAGCGGCGAAGAAGGCGCGCAAGGTTGTCGCCAAAGCGGTGGCAAAGCGCATGACGAAAAAGCCCGCTCCGAAGAAGATGGCCGCGGCTTCTGTGAAGAAGCCCGCTCGTCAGGTCGCGAAGAACAAGAAGTAAGCGTCAACCGAACCTTTCGATGATCCAACGGCGCGACCTTCACGGTCGCGCCGTTTGCATTTCCAGCTGTGCCGCTGGTCGTAATTCACAGACTCCCACAAAAGTGTTCTTGAAATGTTCGCATCGTTTTGCTAGCAATGCGTCGTTGGGTTCCAGAAGACTGGAAATGGGGGCGGGCCGTGATCAGCCGCATCACCACGTTTGCGTTCGAGGGTGTGGAGGCGCGCCCGATCGACGTGCAAGTGCAGCTTTCCGGCGGCGCAAACGCTTTCAATATTGTAGGTCTCCCGGACAAGGCAGTAGGCGAAAGCCGCGAGCGGGTGAGGGCAGCCTTTACGGCGCTGGGTCTTTCGCTTCCGCCTGAGCGCACGACCGTCAATCTGGCGCCTGCGGACCTGCCCAAGGAAGGCAGCCATTACGATCTTGCGATCGCGCTTGCGATACTTGCTGCGATTGGCGCGATCCCGCGCGACAGTCTCGAAGGCGTCGCCGCGATCGGTGAGCTTGCGCTCGATGGCGCGCTCGCCAGCACGGCGGGTGCGCTCCCCGCTGCGATGGCGGCTGAAGGCATGGAGATGGCGCTGGTTTGCCCCGCAGTTTGTGGCGCGGAAGCGGCATGGTCTGGCGGAACCGTGCTTGCGGCCCCGACGCTCATAGCGCTGGTGAATCACTTCAACGGGTCTCGTCCGATCATGCCGGCGAAATCCGGTCCGCTGGCGGATGCAGCGCCCGTGCCGGATTTGCGCGATGTGAAGGGTCAGGAAGGCGCCAAGCGTGCGCTTGAGATCGCCGCGGCTGGCGGACACAACCTCTTGATGATCGGACCGCCTGGTTCGGGCAAATCGATGCTGGCGCAGCGTCTGCCGGGGCTCCTCCCTCCGCTGTCGGCGCGTGAGTTACTTGAGGTCAGTCAGGTCCATTCCATTGCCGGTCTGCTCGAACGTGGACGGCTTTCACGCGCCCGCCCGTTTCGTGCGCCGCACCATTCGGCCTCCATGGCGGCAATGGTCGGCGGCGGCATCAAGGCCAAGCCGGGCGAAGCGTCGATGGCGCATCACGGCGTGCTGTTCCTGGATGAACTTCCCGAATTCACGGCGCAGGTGCTCGATAGTCTGAGGCAACCGCTCGAGAACGGCGAAGCGGTGATTTCGCGCGCCAATCGGCATGTTCGGTATCCCTCGCGCTTCCAGCTTGTTGCTGCAGCAAACCCCTGCAAGTGCGGAGGCGGGGCAGGCGCCTTCGCCTGCCGAAAAGGGCCGGCTTGCCAAGCGAACTACTTCTCGCGCATCTCCGGCCCCTTCCTCGACCGTATCGACCTCTTCGTTGATGTGGCGCCGGTCACTGCGACCGACTTGACGCTGCCGCCTCCCGTCGAAGGCACTGCAGAAGCTGCGGCCCGCGTCGCGATCGCCCGCGATCGCCAGATGAAACGCTATGGCGAAGCTCCTGGAAGTCGTCGCCCTGTCAATGCCGATGCGCCGTCATCTGATATCGACAGCCTGTGTGCGCTGGATGCCAATGCTCGCGCGCTTGTTGCGAAGGCGGCCGAGCAACTCTCGCTCTCGGCCCGCGCCTATCATCGCATCCTCAAAGTTGCGCGCACCATTGCAGACCTTGATGGCGCGGGCAGCGTCGCGCGTGTTCACGCGGCAGAAGCTCTGACCTATCGTTTTCGCCCGGCCACGCCCGCCATGCCTGGCCGTCAGGGCGCTGCGTCGGGTCTCGCGTTTTGATGCAAAATGCCCGCGTGAGAGGGCTTTTCCTGCGCGATGGGCGCTTGCGTTAATCCTCTGGTCAGTGCGGCGCCTACAGTGTCCAGGCCATGACTCAGGCCGCCGATAGCAACGAAATCAAAGCCACAGAAGCTGTCGCAGGCGAGGTTCTGTCAGCTGCTGCGCGCGGGTGGCCGGGTGCTGCTCTTTCCGTGGGCCCGAATGGTGTTGTTATGGCTGCTAGCCCTCTGTCCGGCCTGATGACCGGCATGAAGGCGCCGTTCGATCTTCCCGCAGCGCCGATCGCTTCGCAGATCGTCGACAGGGCGGGCCGCCACTGGCGAGTATCGGCGCCGGTTGCGGGCGTGCGTCTCGCCACGGCTGATCTTCGCGAAGAGCCGGATGCTGCACACCGTTTCACGGCAGCCGTCAGTCATGAAATCCGCACGCCGCTCAACGGCATTCTCGGTATGGCTGCGCTGCTGGAGGAGGGCGAGCTTTCCGCCTCGCAGCGCGACTATACCAACGCCATCCGCAAGTCCGGCGCGCGCCTCCTTGATCTTCTCAACAACGTGCTCGATTTTTCACGCATGGAAGCCGGCGACATTCCGCTGGATGCCGCTCCGTTCGACCCATCGGATCTCGTGCAGGATGTGGCTGAGCTTCTTGCGCCCCGCGCGCACTCAACGGGTCTCGATATTGCCGCCATCGTTCACCCCGACTTGCCGCAACGCATGGTTGGTGATGCCGGTCGTCTGCGGCAGATCCTGTTCAATCTCGCAGGCAATGCCGTGAAGTTCACAGAGACGGGCTCGGTCTTGATCGAGGCCCGTCCAGGTGAAGGTGGCAAAGGTCTCGAACTTGTGGTCCGCGACACCGGTGCAGGCGTTCCCGAGCACGCTCGCGCGAGACTGTTCGATGCATTCAGTCAGGTGAGCGCTGCGGATGCACGTCGCGATGGTGGTGTTGGCCTCGGCCTTGCCATTGTCGCCCGGCTTGTCGCGGCGATGAAGGGGAGGGTGAGCCTCTCCTCATCCTACGGTCATGGCGCCATGTTTGTGGTCGAACTGCCGCTGGAGGCCGGCCCGCAGCCTGCTGCCGCTGTTCGGGCTCGCGCCCGTCGCCCGCTTCATGTTGCTCTTGATCTTCCGCCAGCGTCGCGTCTCGCGATTGTTGCCGCGCTCGCACACGGGAATGCGCACCTGGTCAACAACACTGGCGAGGCCGATCTCGTCATTCTGGATGCAGCCCTTCCTCCCGCACAGATCGAGGCCGTTGCCCGCAGGAAGCGGACGCTGATCGTGTTGAGGCCCGGCGATCGATCTCGCCTCGAAACGTTCCGTGAGATGGGATGCGCTGGCTATCTGATCCGCCCGCTCCGCGCCGCGTCGATTGTTGAACGGGTCGGTCTCACATTGGCGGGCGCCGTTCAGTCGGAGCCACGAACCGAGATTTGTAAACCCGGCGAGGCCGGCTCTGTGCTGATTGCCGACGATAATGCTGTGAACGCACTTCTAGCCCGCAGCGCCCTTACTGCCGCCGGATTTCGCGTGGACACTGCCGGAACCGGGGCTGAAGCGCTGGAAAGAATGAGCGAAACCCTTTATTCCGTGATCTTCATGGATATCCGCATGCCTGTGATGGATGGCCTCGAGGCGACACGCCGCATTCGCGCGCTTGCCGGCCCCGCCTCGCAGACCCCCATCGTGGCGCTGACGGCGGATATCGATCCGGAGCTTGAAGAGAACTGCCGCAAGGCCGGCGTCTCGCAGCTTGCTGCCAAGCCCATCGATCCGCCGCGTCTGCGCGAGATCGCGATGCGCTGGGTCCAGTTTCGCCAGAAGGCTGCAGAATGACCAAGTCTATGCAGGGTGCGGACGGCAATAAGCCAACACCCCGCTGGCTGCGCGCGCTCAGGTCTCTCAAAGACCGGAAGATGCTGGCAATGCTGTTGCTGGCGCTGGCTGCGGGCATTCCCTATGGCGCTGTGCTCGGCACGCTGAATGCGTGGCTGACGGAGGAGGGCATCACGCCGGGTGAGATCGGTGTGCTTTCGGTCATCATCCTCGCCTATAGCTACAAATTCATCTGGTCGCCGGGGCTGCAGAAGGCGTCATTCCCGAAGATCGGGATTCCATTGCTGGAGAAGTTGGGGCCGCGGCGTGCGTGGTTGCTTACCATGCAGGTGATCATCGCCGTGTTGCTGGTGGCGCTGGCCTTTTCGCAACCGGCGAAATCCATCGCCTATGTGGCGATGATCGGTGTGCTGGTGGCGTTTGCTTCGGCGACGCACGACATCGTGCTGGACGCCTGGCGCATCGAAGTGGCGACGAGCGATGAGGACAAGGACATCATGTCCGCGCTCTATCAGTTCGGCTATCGCATCGCCGGGTTGTTCACTGGCCTGTTTGCGCTGATGCTGGCGGACCATATCGCGTGGTCGATCATCTATGGCCTGATCGCTGTCGGCATGATCGTGGCGACGATCGGCACGTTTGTAGCGCCAGAGCCGGATCATGCGGCCGAGCAGGCGAACGGTCGCGACAAGCGGCCGACATTTGCGGGCGGCTTGTCGCGCGACATGATCCGCTATTCGGTCGGCGCCGTAGCGCTGGGCTGGGCGATCGCGATCTTCCTGATCGGCGCGTTCACCGTGGGGTCGCTGACCTCGACGCCGCCGCCAAGTGCATCGAAGTTCACGCTGGAACAAGGGCCGCTCATTGTCTTTCTTTCGGTAATCATGCCGGGTCTGGTGGCAGCCTGGCTGCTGCGTCGTTCGCCGACTACAGCTCCGCACAGGGAGCCGACGGGCGGAAGGCTCAACAAGGTAACGGACGCACTGTTCCACACGGTGCTCGATCCGTTGATGGACTTGGTACAAAGGCTGAAATGGGCGGCGGTGCTGATCCTGGTGCTGGTGCTGTCCTACCGCTTCGTGGATCTGATCTGGGGGAGCTTCGCCTATACTTTCTATCTCGGTGATCCAGCCGCCGGACTGACGAGCAATCCGGCGATCAGCCTCGGTGCGCTGGGGCATACGAATACCGATGTGGCGATTGCTTCGAAGACATTCGGAGTTCTGGCAACTGTTGCGGGTGCGGCGGCGGGCGGGGCGATGCTGCTGTTCATCGGACGATTGCCTTGCCTTGTGATCGGCGCGTTCTTGAGTGCGATCACTAATCTCCTGTTCGCGGATCTTGCTGCGGGTGGGGTGGGAATGAACGCATTCCTAGGTGCGACGGGAGTGGGCGGCGCGCTTGGCGCAACCGGGATGGATCCCGCGCTGTCGCGTCTCACTGTTGCGATCGCGATGGAGAACCTGGCGAGCGGGCTCGCGAGCGTGGCGTTCGTCGCCTACCTGACGTCGATCGTGAATCCGCGATTTGCAGCGGTTCAGTATGCGCTGCTGGCATCGTTGACCATGCTGATCGGCTCGCTGGGGCGCGTGCCGATGGGCGAGTTCATCGACACCAATGGCTTCCACAGCTTCTTCGTGCTGACGGCCTGGCTTGGCATGATTGCTGTTGTGCTGAGCGCGGCGGAGTGGTGGCGGCAGGCCAGCCAGCCGAAGCCTGTTGAGACGGGCACTACCCCGCAGCCCGCGGAATAGGTCTTCCCGCCAGACGCGCCGCTGATGCAGCGCGCGGTCGGGTAAGGGCCCGGCGGTCCAGAGCTCAGCCGTTCGTGTTGTACGCGGCGAACGCTGCGAGGTTCACGATGTCCTGCGCCGTCGCATCGAGTTGAGCGATTTGCACCGAGGATTTAAGTCCGACCAGCAACGGACCAATCACGGTCGCGCCGCCAAGGGCTGCTGCAAGGCGCGTGGAAATGGCGGCCGAGTGAATGGCAGGCATCACCAGCACGTTTGCCGGACCCGTCAGGCGGCAGAACGGATAGAGGCGGCGCGCTTCGGGGTTGAGGGCGACATCAACTGCCATCTCGCCATCATACTCGAAGCCCACATCGCCCTTCGCATCAAGCAGGGCGACTGCATCACGCACTTTCGCCATGCGTTCGCCCGGCGGGTTGCCGAAGGTTGAGTAGGACAGGAAAGCCAGGCGCGGTGTGAAGCCGAGCTTCAGTGCAGCTTTCGCAGCAGACAGGGCGATCTCGGCCAGATCCTTCGCGTCGGGCATTTCGGTAACGCTGGTGTCGGCAATCAGCATCGGGCCGGTCTTGCCGATGATGATCGACACGCCGATCGGCCGCACGTCCTCGCGCTCGTCGACCGCCAGGAGCACGTCCGAGATCGACGTGGCGTAGTTGCGCGTGACGCCGGTCACCATGCCGTCGGCCTGGCCCAGCGCCACCATGGTCGCGGCAAAAACGTTGCGGTCCTGGTTGATCAGGCGCTGCGCATCACGCTGCAGATAACCGCTGCGCTGAAGGCGCTTGTAGAGATAGGCCGTCATCGTCTCGTTCTGGTCGGAAACGCGGGCATTGACGATCGCAATCTCGCCGGCCGGAATCCCGAGCAGCTGCATGTTGCGCGTCACTTGCTCGTCGCGGCCGACAAGGATCGGCTCGCCCAGTTCCTGTGTTTTGAACTGCCAGGCAGCGCGGATCACGGCGGGTTCCTCGCCCTCCGCGAATACGATCCGCTTACGTTTGTCCTCGCGGCGAACGGTGCCGTAAATGCGTTGCAGGAAGCCCGCCGCGGGGTTGAGGCGCTGCGCGAGGCTGTCGCGATAGGCGTCCATGTCCGTGATCGGCTTGCGTGCGACGCCAGTATCCATCGCGGCCTGCGCGACAAGTGGCGGCACGTACCAGATGAGGCGCGGATCGAACGGGGCGGGGATGATGTAATCGGGTCCGAACGTCGGGCGCGCGCCGGCATAGGCGGCGGCTACTTCATCCGGCACGTCCTCGCGCGCCAGTTGGGCAAGGGCCTTGGCTGCGGCGACCTTCATCTCTTCGTTGATCGTGCGCGCGCGCACGTCGAGCGCGCCGCGGAAAATATAGGGGAAGCCCAGCACGTTGTTGATCTGGTTCGGATAGTCAGAGCGGCCTGTGGCGATAATCGCATCCGAACGAACTTCGCGAATGTCTTCCGGCGTAATCTCCGGGTCCGGGTTCGCCATCGGGAAGATCATGGGGTTCTTGGCCATGGACTTCACCATGTCTTTCGACACCGTGCCCTTGGCCGACAATCCCATGAACACGTCCGCGCCTTCGAAGGCTTCAGCCAGCGTCCGCTTCTTGGTTTTCACCGCGAAGCCGGATTTGAACTGGTCCATACCTTCGGTGCGGCCCTCATAGATGACGCCCTGGCGATCAACCATCAGGATATTGTCGCGTTTGACGCCGAGATGACGGATCAGGCCGGCAACCGAAAGGCCCGCCGCGCCTGCGCCGGAAATGACAACCTTCACGTCTGACAGCTTACGGCCCGTGATTTCACACGCATTGATCAGGCCGGCCGTGGCGATGATCGCAGTGCCATGCTGGTCGTCGTGGAAAACCGGGATATCGAGCTTCTCGCGCAGCTCGCTTTCGATGATGAAGCACTCGGGCGCCTTGATGTCCTCAAGGTTGATGCCGCCCCAGGTGGCCCCGATCGCGCGAACGCAATCGATAAATTTCTGCGGATCTTTCTCGTCCACCTCGATGTCGATCGAATCGACGTCAGCGAACCGCTTGAACAGAACCGACTTGCCTTCCATGACCGGCTTGGACGCCATTGGTCCCAGATCACCGAGGCCGAGGATCGCCGTGCCGTTGGTGATCACGGCCACCATGTTGCCCTTGGAAGTGTAGTCATAGACGAGGCTCGGGTCCTTCGCGATTGCGAGCACCGGCACGGCCACGCCAGGCGAATAGGCCAGCGACAGGTCCTTCTGCGTCGCCATAGGCTTGGTGGGCGTTACCGACAGCTTTCCGGGCTGCGGATAGCGGTGGAAAGCCAGGGCTTCTTCGTCGGTAAGGCTGGGGCGTTTGGAGGTCATGTAGTGGTTTGGGGCTTTTGCACTTGAGGGCGAACGCGTGGGTCACTAGGCAGGGGCCTCGCCAGCGAAGTCAAAGCCGGGCGAGACAGGCGGGCATTCAGCCGTAATCGAGGTTCGAATCAAGCGTGAAGGGGCCTGAATCCACCGTCACGGGGCAAGAAGTTTCCCCAACGCCGCCCTCAACCGAGGGCGCGACGCCATTTATGGCCCAATATCTGGAAATGAAGCGCAATCATCCCGATGCGATGCTGTTCTTCCGTATGGGCGATTTCTACGAGTTGTTCTTCGACGATGCGATCCTCGCCGGCCAGGCGCTGGGAATCACCCAGACCTTCCGGGGCCAGCACAATGGTCAACCAATCCCCATGGCGGGCGTCCCCTATCACGCTGCCGAAGGCTATCTCGCCCGTCTGATCAAGGCCGGCTACCGCGTCGCGGTGTGCGAGCAGACCGAAGACCCCGCCGAAGCAAAGAAGCGTGGCTCCAAGGCGGTTGTTCGGCGCGAGATCGTCCGCGTGGTCACCCCCGGCACGATCACCGAGGAGTCGTTGCTGGAGGCGCGCTCCGCCAACAGCCTTGCTGCAATCGGCATCGCTGGGGGAGGGCGCGAGGCAGCGCTGGCCATCGCCGATGTCTCGACCGGGCGCTTCGAGGTTTTCAGTCTGGCGCCGAATGTTCTTGAAGATGTTCTCTCGGCCGTGGGGCCGCGGGAAGTGTTGGTCGCCGACAGTGTCATGTCTCACCCTGACGTTGCCCGTGCCGTGCAGGGCCTGACGCTCACGCCGCGTCCAGATGCCCGCGCCGATGCGAAGATTGGCGAGCGGTTGATGAAGGCCGCCTTTGGCGTATCGACGCTTGATGGTTTCGGAACATTCTCGCGCGCGGAATTGATCGCGTGTGCCCTGCTGTTTGATTATCTCGCCCTTACGCAGGCCGGGGGGCAGGCCCGGCTTGATCCGCCGCTTCGTTCTGCCCCCGATGCTTTCCTCGCGATTGACCCAGCCACGCGCGCGAGCCTGGAAATCGAACGGTCTTCGCGCGGCCAGCGCCAGGGTTCACTCGTCGGTTCCATCGATCGAACGGTTACGGCCGCCGGTGCGCGCCTGCTGGCTTTCCGTCTTGGCCGCCCGTCACGCGATGCCGCAGAGATCGAGCGTCGGCTCGACGGGGTTGCGTTCTTTCTTGATGCATCCGAGCGTCGCGAGTTTGCGCGTGATGCCCTGAAGCGAGCCAGTGATCTCGAACGTTCGCGTATGCGCCTGTCGCTGCGTCGCGGAGGCCCCCGCGATCTGGCCGCGCTGGCCGCCTGCCTGTCAGTTGGTGAACAGATATGCGCCGATGTGTCGTCGCAGGATGATCCGCCAGAGGAGATCGCGTCCGCCTGCGCAGCGCTGACACTGGCCGACAAGCCAAAGCTTGCCGCGTTCGCCCAGCAAGTTGCTGCGGCGCTTGCGCGCGAGCTTCCGGTGCAGGTGCGCGACGGCGGGTTCATCGCGCAGGGTTACGACCCGTCGCTCGATGAAACACGCACACTCAAGGAGGATGCGCGCGGCGTAATTGCGCGCCTTGAGGCCGAATACTCCAGTGAAACGGGCATTTCCGGCCTGCGCATCAAGCACAACAACGTGCTTGGCTATTTCATCGAGGTGAACGCCAGGCACGGTGATGCGCTGATGAAGCCGCCGCTCGCCGCCATGTTTATTCATCGCCAGACCATGGCCAACGCCATGCGTTTCTCAACGACACAACTGAGCGAGCTCGAAGCGAAGATCAGCCGTGCCGATGGCGAGGCGCTGGCGCGAGAGATGGATATCTTCAACCGTTTCGTTGCTGACGTCGATGCGCTCGGCCCCGAGCTCGCGATGGTTGCCGACGGTCTAGCCCGCCTCGACGTTGCAGCCGCGAATGCCGAGTGGGCGGCCGAGGCCTCCGCTGTGCGCCCCGAGATCGCCAGCACGCCTGTGTTCGAGACGGAAGGCGCGCGACACCCGGTTGTCGAGGCAGCCTTACGTGCGTCGGGGCAGGGCTTCACGGCAAATGACTGTCAGCTCGATGCAACCGGCGAGGCTGGCCCACGCCTGATGTTGATCACCGGCCCGAACATGGCCGGTAAATCCACCTTCCTCCGGCAAAACGTGCTGCTTGCCATCCTCGCACAGGCCGGCTGCTACGTTCCCGCACGAAAGCTGCGGCTGGGCCTCGCGGATCGCATTTTCTCACGTGTCGGCGCCTCGGATGATCTGTCTCGCGGCCGGTCCACCTTCATGGTCGAGATGATCGAGACCGCCGCGATCCTCAACCAGGCGACGCCGAACTCCATCGTCATCCTCGACGAAGTCGGCCGTGGCACGTCGACATGGGATGGTCTCGCCATCGCGTGGGCGGCGGTCGAGCATCTGCATGAGATCAACAAGTGTCGCGCTTTGTTCGCCACGCATTATCACGAGCTTACCGGCCTCGCCGATACGCTGAACGCCTGCGCCAACGCCAGCTTGCGCGCGCAGGAGTGGGGAGGCGACCTGGTCTTCCTGCATGAAGTGAAGCCGGGCCCCGCTGACCGCTCCTACGGCGTACAGGTTGCGAAGCTTGCCGGTCTTCCAGCTGTCGCCGTCCGCCGCGCAGAGGCCGTGCTCAAGAAGCTCGAAGCCAAGGAAAGCGGGGCCAAGCGCCTGGAGGAGCTGCCGCTCTTTGCCTCTTTCGCTCCTTTGCCTGCCGAAGTGCGGAAGCCGTCCGAAGCAGACCGCCTTCTCACAGAGTTAGACCCCGACTCCCTGACGCCGCGCGAGGCGCTGGAACTGGTCTACAAACTCAAGAAACTGACCTAGCGCGGTTCGCCACATCGATGGTGAAAAACGCCACTCGCACGGCGAAAGACGCCGTGATTGCGTGAAGGATCAGGCAGCGATTGCAAAAAAATACAACAAAAACAGCGTAACAGAGGGTTAAGAAATCCTGGCACGCGGGTTGCAAACAAGTCTTCAACGGCGAGGCCCAATAGAAGGCGCAGCCGAAAAACAAGAAACGGAGACAAGAAAATGAACGGTCTGATCAAACAAACCTCGCTCGAAACCCTCAACTCCTTCGCCTCGTTCGCCATCGCCATCTCGGGCGTCGCCCTGATGCTCTACGTGATGGTCAACGGCCTCGGCAGCGGCATCGCCTAACGGGCATCCTCCCCAACCAAGAAGACGACCGGCGGGCACAAAGAAGGCGCTGCCGGAAACAAGAAACGGAGAACTACAATGAACGGTCTGATCAAACGCACGAAGCTCGACGGCGCCAATGATTTCGGCAGCCTCACCATCGCCCTCTTCAGTATTTCGGCTGTGCTCTACGTGATCGCGACGGCGTTCACCGGCGGCGGAGTGGCCTGAACCCACTCCCAAGCTGAAACGATCCAGCCAACGACCGGCCAGCCGCTCCCCCGGCTGGCCGGTTTTGCTTTAGCGCAGCAGCGCCTCGACGGCATCGATCGACTGCGTGCGGCGCTGTTCCGGCGTTCCCTGAATGCGGATGAATTTCACGCCGCGCGAGGCAAGCTCGCGCTCGCAAGCAAGATGAAATTTCCGCCGGTCCTCGGGGTCGCCAAAATAGCGCACGCCATCGTTCACCCACGGCAGGTCGATGTCGCAGAACAGGTAGAGATCAGGATAGTCGCTGTAATTGTCGAACCATGCGTCGCGTGATCCCGCCAGCGTATCCGACCACACGGCGGTCAGCACAGGGTCAGTGTCCTCTATCAGCACACGGTTGGCGCGCAGCGAGGCGGCTGCGACGCCGGCCAGGTGACCCATCACGATCTGGCGCATATCTTCGGGCGAAGAGGCATCCGCACCGAATGCTTCGGTGTGGAAGCGACCATACTCAGGTGCGACGACGGTATCGAAATGCCGCGCAAGTTGCGCCGATAGCGTCGTCTTGCCCGTCGATTCCGCGCCAAACAACGTCACGCGCCTGAGATAGTAGGGCCGCACGGTGGCCGGCAGGAAACGCCAGTGCGCGTAAGGGTTTTCGCGTATGGCGCGCCCCGAGACCGGAAAGGCCGTGCGCGCTTCATCGACGGGTACAAAACGCGCGCCGGCCTCTGCCGAAAGCCTTTGACCATAGGGTTCGGACGAGAACACCACATCGATTGGTTCCGGGTGATACCGCTGCAGCACGTCTTTCCAGATTGGCCAGAAATGCTCCGGGTCATCTGCCGGTTCCTGCGGCAGCGCTTCCTCGCAATGGATCACGCGTGCGCCGGGGAACATCTCCAGCATCCACCCAAGCCGGAGCTTCCCAGGGATGGGGTCGCGCGGGTCCGAACAGACGAGAATGGTGAGCTCATCGACATAGGCGCGCGCGAAGTCGCACAGATAGACATGCCCTGCGTGCGGCGGCATGAACTTGCCGAGCACAAAGCCACGCTTGGGTTTGGTCAGAAAGCTCATGCGCCTGCATCCGCGTTCGATCCGCCCTGAGCGGCGGCATAGCTGCGCAACTCCTTGCGCCATTCCCACCAGCCCCAGAACGCATTGAAAAAGAAGAACACGTAGAGCCCGGTGAACAACCACATGCCGGCATTGCCATAGAGCCACACCGACGCAACGTTCACGATCAGCCACACCAGCCACGTCTCGAGGTATTTTCGATCGAGCAGATATTGCGCCACGACGCTGACCGACAGGGTGATTGCGTCGGTGAAGGCGAGGTCAAAATCGGTGTAGGCGGTAAGCGCCCACGATCCGCCAGCCGCTACGACAATTGCAGCGATCACTGATGCGATGACATGACCGCGATTGGCGCTCTTGATGCGCGGTCGGCTACCCTTGTCGCCTCTGAGCCAGTACCACCAGCCATAGATCTGCACGAAGACAAAAAAGACCTGAAGCACGGCATTCGCCCAGAGCTTCTGTTGCGCCACCACGACAAAGAACAGCGCCGTCCCGACAATCCCCACCGGGAACTGCCACAGGTTCCGCTTCACCCCGAGGATGACGCAGGCCAAGGTGACCAGCGTGGCGGCAAGTTCAAGCGGATTGACGTCCAAGATCGGCCCCGGTTTTCCCCGTTCCGACCCTGCCGCGCCCGGGCCGGCCGGGCAACTGGTCTGGCCAAGGGCGGCATTCACGGTTCATTTTGACCATTCTGCGTGTCTTGGTCGCTCACCTGCGATCTGTTGCGCGCCGCCAAACAGGGCTAGAGAACCGGCATGATCGACGCCGAACCGGCTCCCGACCAGTCACAGCCCGCGCGCCCCGGCCAGCCCAAGCCGGGCCCGTGGCGTATTGCCGATATCGTCGACGGCCGGAAGCTGCGCATCCAGCTCACGGCTGCGGCCCTTGATAACGGCTCCGACCCCATCGCCCAACGCAAACGCGCCCTCGATCTGATTCACGCTGCCTTGTTTCGCGGCCGGATGATCGCCCAGGAAAGACTGGAGGAGGGCGCCGACGGCCTCGATACAGCGGGGCTGCTTTCAGCCGTGATGGATGAAGCGCTGTCCGCTCTCTACGATTTTACGGTCGTTCATATTTTCCGCGCCCACAATCCGACCGAGGCAGAGCGCATGGCGGTGGTGGCGGTTGGCGGTTACGGCCGCTCCGTGCTGGCCCCGTCCTCCGACGTCGATATTCTCTTCGTCCGTAACTACAAGCAGACCGCGTGGGCCGAGAGCGTCATTGAGTATATGCTCTATGCGCTGTGGGATATGGGCCTGAAGGTCGGCCACGCCTTCCGTACGATCGACGAATGCGTGAAGTTGTCGAAAGAGGACGTGACGATCCGTACGTCCATTCTCGACAAGCGCTTCCTGTTCGGCGATCGCGGTGTCTACGACAAGCTGGTTGAGCGTTTTCAGAAAGACGTGATTGCGGGACGGGGCGCGGAATTTGTCGCCGCCAAGTTGCAGGAACGTCACGACCGTCATGCGCGCGAAGGCGATAGCCGCTATCGCGTCGAACCTAATGTGAAGGACGGCAAGGGCGGCCTGCGTGATCTGCAGACGCTGTTCTGGCTCGCGAAATATATTCATGGCGGCAAGACGCTGCAGGAAGTGCTCGACAACTCCGCCTTCACGCCGGCCGACAAGGCCATCTTCTTGCGCGAAGGCCGCTTCCTCTGGACGGTGCGATGCCACCTCCATTTTCTCACTGGCCGTGGCGAGGAGCGTCTCTCCTTCGACCTGCAGCCCGAAATGGCGACGCGCATGGGCTATACCGGACGCCAGAACGTCAATGCAGTGGAGCGCTTCATGAAGCGCTATTTCCTCGCCGCGAAGGAAGTTGGTGCGCTGACGCGCATCCTCTGCGCCAAGCTGGAAGTTGACGAGAAGAAGCGACCCGGCGGCCGGGCGCGCTTTCTGGGGGGCGCTGCCGCGAAGCCGCTGAAGGAGCAGGGCTTTGCGATTGATGGCGGCCGTCTGACGATCACCGATCCGGAGATGTTCGTCTCCGACACGCGCAAGCTGATCCGTCTTTTCTGGATCGCGAACGAGCGGGATCTGGATATTCACCCCGAAGCGATGACAGCGGCGCGCCGCTCGCTATGGGCGCTCACGCGGCAGGCGCGCGTTGATGACGATTCCCGTTCGATGTTCCTCGACATTGTGTCGGGCAAGAACCACTCGAACCGCGTTCTGCCGCTGATGAATGAGGCAGGCGTGCTTGGCCGCTTTCTTCCCGAATTCGGCCGCATCGTCGGGCAGACGCAGTTCAACATGTACCACCACTTCACGGTGGACGAGCACACGTTGAAGGCGGTTGAAACCATACACGACATCGAGCGTGGCGCCGAAAAAGACCTCCACCCGTTGTCGACCGAACTCTTCCCGAAAATCCAGAATCGGCGCGCGCTCTACATGGCGATGCTCCTGCACGACACAGGCAAGGGCAAGGGCGACCAGCAGATCGAAGGCGCAAAGCAGGCGAGAGCCGCCGCGCTCCGTCTCGGCCTGCCGGAAGACGAAGCTGAGCTTGTTGCCTGGCTGGTCGGCAATCACCTCGAGATGAGTGACACGGCCCAGCGCCGCGATATCTCGGATCCACAGACCATCGCGAAATTCACCGAGCGTGTGGGCAACCTTGAACGACTTCGCCTTCTGTTGATCCTCACCGTCGCGGATATTCGTGCAGTTGGCCCCGGCGTCTGGAATGGCTGGAAGGGTCAGCTGCTGCGTGACCTCTACTATGCGACGGAAGCCGCTCTCCGCGGTGGCCGCACGGACGAAACCAGCGTTCGCAATCAGCTGGCCGATCGCGCCGAAGCTGCTCGCACGCTGCTCGCCGACCGCATCGGGCCAACCCCGCAGCTCGCCGCAATCGAAGCCGCCTACTGGACAAGCTTCGCGCCGGAGACGCAGGCTCGTCACGCTGCTGCGCTGGCAAAGAATGGCGGACAGCCCATTATTGTCGGGTCGAATGTCGATGCCGGACGATCCACAACCGAAATCATTGTGTCCGCCCCTGATCGCCCCGGCCTGTTCGCTGATCTTTGCGGCGCGTTGAGTGCGGCGGGCGCCAACATTGTCGCCGCGCACCTTTACGAGGCCGGCGACGATCGGGTGTTCGACGTTTTCGAGGTGCAGGACTCGCGCGGTCAGCCGCTTGGTTCAGATCACCCTCATGCGCTCGAACGCATCATCGCAGATCTGCGTACAGCAGCTGCCGGAGGCGAAGGTGTGAAGAAGCCGGGCAAGGCGCCAGCCGCCAGCCGCCGCCTTGCGGCTTTCATCATTTCGCCAACCGTGCTGATCGATCGCACCGCGTCGGCCGATTCCACTGTGATCGAAGTATCCGGCCGTGACCGTCCAGGCCTGCTTTACGATATTGCGCGTGAGCTGGCGGACGCGAAGCTGTCGATCCGCTCCGCTCACGTGGGCGCCTATGGCGAGCGCGTCCACGACGTCTTTTATGTCGAGCAACTTGCCGGCGGCGTTATGCCGGCCGAGATGGATGAAACACTTAGTAAGCGTCTTGAGGAGATTCTGCGCTCCCATTCGCCTACGGCGCCGCGCATTCCCGCCCACACTCTGGCGCGAGCGCCCGCTTCGTTCGATCGATAGTCGGAACCGCTCATGTCGCTAGTCCGCAACGTTTTCGTGCAGACCTTCTTCACGCTGGGAAGCCGGGTGCTCGGGTTTGCTCGCGATCTGGCGCTCAACGCACGCTTTGGCGGGCAGGGCCCGCTGATGGATTGCTGGGCGACAGCCCAGATGCTGCCAAACCTGTTCCGCCGCCTGTTTGCTGAAGGCGCGTTCGCGCAAGCTTTCGTGCCTGTCTTCGCCAGTTCCCGCGCCACTGACGGTCCTGCTGAAGCCGACAAGATCGCTTCCCAAGCCATGGCTTTCATCATCACTGTGGTCGCACTGGTTTGCATCGGCTTCGAGGTCGCCATGCCTTTGCTGATGCCGGCGCTGCTCTCTGCCTATATCGATGATCCAGACACGCTCGCCATTGCGACGCTGATGGCGCAGCTCACCATGCCTTATCTCGTATG
>ERZ795061.280-NODE-280-length-53209-cov-6.957670_pt1 | contig 53209 bp, 50 predicted proteins | sample MGYA00375145_ERZ795061 | MGnify/ENA primary metagenome ERZ795061 (study PRJEB30190, sample SAMN05720144) | anaerobic digester metagenome | isolation source: active sludge of municipal wastewater-treating anaerobic digesters | place: USA | collected 2014-12-22 ... | reverse complement strand
CGCATGAAATGCACGGCCGAGGTTTTTTCTTCGGTACTGCGGTCCAGGTCTTCATCGGCGAAAGCAAAGCTTTTTTCAAAGCCATCCACTTCTGCATAAACTCGGTGTTCGATGCCCGCGAGTTGTCCAAGGCGTTCGGCACGCATGACAGGGTCGGGATATTCGAACAGCAAGGTGGCTTTCAAATTTCCGCCGTCCGGGATGAGCGGGTTGTAGGCGTCGAGTTCTTCCTGGATCGCGTCGGCTTCAAAAATGCGTTCGATGCGCAACATTTCCTGTACCTGGTATTGCACGGTCAGGCGATCTTCGAATATCAGGCTGATATTTGGCGACAATGCAACATGGCGGTTTTTCTTGTGCGCAATGGCCTGCGCACGAAATGCGGGGCGTTCGCTTGCATAGCGTTCGAGCGGCATCAAATCCTGGCGGGTCAATTTATTCATGGGAGTTGTCATCGCGTTCATGGTGAAGTTTTGTCCTCTTGATATTCAAATGCCGTAGGCTTTGCGTATCAGGCTGATGGGATGTTCGGCTTCCTTGCCATCGCCGAGGCCGTGCGCGATGTGCGCTCCGGCCATGACGCAATCGGAAGTAAAATGTTGCGGGTCTGCCTGTTTCACCCTGGTTTCGACCGGCTTCGCGATTTTGCGTGCGAAAGCGTAGGTATCTTTCTTGACGCCGTAAGTACCATCGTGACCCGAACAGCGTTCTATCGTGATCACTTCGGTGTTGGGCACCAGATTCAGTACGTCACGTGTTTTCGGGCCGATATTCTGCACGCGTTGGTGACAGGCGACCTGCCAGGCAATCTTGCCGAGTTCGCTTTTGAAATCCGTTTTGAACAGGCCTGCGGCATGACGATGCATCAAATATTCGAAAGGATCGAAAAACGCACGTTTAACGGCTTGAAGTTTTTCATCACCAGGGAACATCAACGGTAATTCCTGTTTGAACATGAGTACGCAGGAGGGAATCGGCGCGATCAGATCAAAGCCCTCGTTGACTGCTTCGATCAGGATCGGCAGGTTGGCATCCTTGTATTTTTCGACGGTGTCGAGGTCGCCGAGTTCCAGTTTCGGCATGCCGCAGCAACTTTCCTTTTTCAGGATTTTGACTTGCACGCCATTGTGCTGAAGCACGGCGACAAGATCTTCCACCATTTTCGGATGGTTGTAATCGCCATAGCAGGTAACAAAAATCGCGACCTTGCCGGTAGTGGGCCCTGCAGCCACGGCGGGGCCATCGGCTTGCAGGTGCCGCAGTAATTTCGTGGCTGTCTTGCTGTGATATTCGGGCAGTTGTGCATCCCGGTGAACGTCCAGCGTTTTCTCGATTACGCTGCGTACTATCGGTTGTTTGTTGCCCCAGTTCACCGCTTCTACGACGACGGGAATGGAAGCGAGTTTGCCGACGGTGCGAGTATTCGAAATCAGCTTTGCCGATGCACTGGTTTCGCCGTTTTTATGCTTGATGGCTTTTGCGCGCAGCATCAAATGCGGGAAATCAATATTCCATTCATGCGGCGGGATGTAGGGACATTTTGTCTGATAGCAAAGATCGCAGAGATAGCACTGATCCACGACTTTCATATAGTCGGCCTTGTCGACGCCATCCACTTCCATCGTGGGCGAGTTGTCCACCAGATCGAAAAGTACCGGGAAGGATTGGCAAAGGCTCACGCAACGACGGCAGCCATGGCACAAATCGAATACGCGTTCGAGTTCGTGATTGAGTGAATCCGTATTCCAGAAATCTTCGCTTTTCCAATCCAGCGGATGCCGGGTAGGGGCTTCCAGACTACCTTCACGACTCATGCTTTAGCTCCTGAATATCTAAGGTTGTTGCAGATGAAAACCGCTCTTCCCGTGCAGGAAGAGCGGTCTGATGGCTTACACCATTTCGTTCAAAGCCTTGGTGAAACGGTTGGCATGCGAACGCTCGGCTTTCGCCAGGGTTTCAAACCAATCGGCGATTTCATCAAAGCCTTCGTCACGTGCGTCTTTTGCCATGCCCGGATACATGTCCGAGTATTCATGGGTTTCGCCGGCGATGGCGGATTTCAGATTGTTGCTGGTGTCGCCGAATGGCAGGCCAGTTGCAGGATCACCGACGGCTTCCAGATATTCCAGATGGCCGTGCGCGTGGCCGGTTTCGCCCTCCGCCGTCGAGCGGAAGACTGCGGCGACATCGTTGTAACCTTCGACGTCGGCTTTTTGTGCAAAGTACAAGTAGCGGCGATTCGCTTGCGATTCACCGGCAAATGCGGCCTTTAGATGGCCTTCGGTTTTTGAACCCTTGAGTGACATAATCTGGCTCCTGGCTGGATTGGTGTTGAATCCGGCTGCTGCCGGAACTTCCTAGCTTAACCACAAAGCGTATTTCGGGGAAGTAAATAGATGCGATGAATTCAATAGTCTAGGGCTATTAAAAAAATCCGAAATCGAAACGGCCAAAAACGATTTTTTTTATTTGCCCGCGGTGATCAGCGACGGGTCGTTCAACACCATCTCCGCCATGCTGTGAGCGAGTTCGCGTTCTGCCAAAACCGCGCCATCGGCGCCGCGCTCGAAAAAATGCCTTGCAGCGGAATCGCTGTGCGCTCTTGCCAAAATACTGATGGCCGGGTTCGCAGAGCGCAAGCGGGCAATGATTTCGCCGGCTGCATAAGCATTGGGAATCGCGATCAATGCATGCGTCGCGGTCGCCACCGATAATTCGTTCAGCAATTCTGCCGATGCCGCATTTCCACGGATCGCCATCATGCCATTGTCGCGCGCCTGTTCCACCAGTTCGCCATTACTATCGATCACGATCAATTCAACGCCGCGGTCCTGCAAGAGTTTTGCGAGATGTTTGCCGACGCGCCCATAGCCAATCACGATGGCATGATTTTTCAATGCGCTCTCCGGATTGCCGGAAGCTTCCTGTGTCTGCATCTTCCTGCGTTTTTGCCAGCGTGCCAGCGCCGTAAAAATCATCGGATTGACGACAATCGAGAGTAGCGCGCCGGCCAGGATGAAGTCGCGCCCTTGTTCCGGCAGCAATTTCAGCCCGACGCCGAGACTGGCGAGAATGAATGAGAATTCGCCGATCTGCGCCAGGCTTGCCGCAATGGTGAATGCGGTGGATTTCGGGTGGCCGAACAGACGCACGATCAAAAAAGCAGCAGCGGATTTTCCCAGCGTGATGATGATGAAGGTCGCGATAACCGGTAAGGGTTGTTCGATCAGGATTCGCGGGTCGAACAGCATGCCGACCGAAACGAAGAACAAGACTGCGAAAGCATCGCGCATCGGCAGCGTGTCGGAGGCGGCCTTGTGGCTGAGTTCGGATTCATTGAGCAACATGCCGGCAAAGAAAGCACCGAGTGCAAATGAAACACCGAATAACTTTGCCGAGCCAAAGGCAACGCCGAGCGCAATGGCGAGGACTGCCAGCGTAAACAATTCCTGCGAACCATTTCCGGCGACTTTTTCCAGCGTCCAGGGAATGGCGCGTTTGCCGACGATCAACATCAGGGCCACGAACAATCCCAGCTTGCCCAACGTGATCACTAACGACAGCCAAAGCGGTTTGGCTGAGGCCGTCGATAATTCGGGATGCAGCGCCATGGCAACGGCAGGTAAAATTACCAAAGCAAGAATCATCACCAGGTCTTCGACGACCAGCCAGCCGATGGCGATTTTTCCGCGTTGCGTTTCTATCAGCCGGTTGTCTTCGAGCGCACGCAAAAGAACAACGGTACTTGCCACGGAGAGCGCGAGTCCGAACACGATGCCTTCGATATGCGACCAACCCAGCCACAAGGCCAATGCCCAGCCCAAAAGTGTCGCGACCAGGATTTGCACGATGGCGCCCGGAATCGCGATCGCTTTCACTTTCATCAAATCGTCGAGCGAGAAGTGCAGGCCGACGCCAAACATCAACAGAATCACGCCGATTTCGGCCAGTTCATTCGCTAGTGCCTGGTTGCCGATAAAACCGGGTGTGAATGGGCCGATCAAGATGCCCGCGAGCAAATAGCCGACCAGGGGCGATAGCCGGAATTTCTGCGATATCCAGCCCAGCACGAATGCCAGCACCATGCCGGCGGAAATCAGCGTAATCAGCGGCGTCGCATGCGGCATAGGCATTCCTGTGCAAATCAAATCGTGTGGACCTGATTATGACGAACAGAACTTTAACCAGATGTTATGTGACTGTGTTTGTATCGAAAATCTGTCGTCGGAGAAATGACTAGGCCGGTTTCAGTTGTTGCAATTGCTGCTCGACATTTGCCAGGCGTTCTTCCAGTTGTGCGATTCGCTCTTCAAGCGCATTCGATGCCAATGCCGGTGCGGCTTTTGGAGCAGGCAATTGCGAGTGATCGACCGGACCGCAAAGCAAATGCACATAGCGATCTTCACGCTGGCCGCTGGCACGCGGAATGCGTTCGACCAGCGGTATTTCGCGCTGACTCAATCGATCCAGCGTGTGTTTCACTTCATCAATATCGCTGAAACTGGCCAGGCGTTCGGTTCGCGTCATCAGTTCACTCAATGTCTGCGGGCCACGCAACATCAATACGCAAAGTAGTGCCTGTTGTTGTTTGGTCAGACTGAAAACCGTATTGACGCGATGCTCGTAGCGTTCGGCGCGCGCGCCGTGTTGGCTTCTTACCAGGCCGCGGGGATCCAGTTGCCGCATGCTGTGGCCGACATCGCCAAGCGAGAATTCCGTGATTGGTTCGCGATTGGTTTTTTGGTTGCAGGCGAGGTGGATCGCATTGAGCGTGAGCGGATATTGCTCGGGCGTAGTGGCTTCCTTTTCGATCAGGCAGCCCAGAATACGGGCTTCAATTGCGCTCAATAAGAGCTTTGCATCACTCATGGTGGCTATTCCGGCACAGTGTCGAGCCCGTACTTTAGGCTAATTGCCGGCAAATCACTAAACATCTTTCAGCCTTGACGAATCAAGTACTTAGCCCCTTTTGCCAAGACATAAAATTGTTTCCGGATTAAGATGCCCGGCGAATACTTCCGGCCGGTCGAAAAATATAGATGTTTTACTGCGGCCATAACGAATAAAATGGCGACATGATCTCTTTCCGTAATTTCGCTCTGCGCCGGGGCGAACGCCTGCTGCTCTCACAAATGGACCTTACCCTGCAAGCCGGATGGCGCGTTGGCGTTGTTGGTCGTAATGGTTGTGGCAAATCCAGTCTGTTCGCGGCCTTCACCCGTGAAGTGGAAGCCGATAGTGGCGACCTGGACTTCTCCGGCAAGATCCGTCTCGCCAGCGTGGCGCAGGAAACACCATCCTTGCCCGATGCCGCAATCGAATTTGTATTGAGCGGCGATACCGAAGTCGCTTCGGTGATCAAGGCTGAAGCCGACGCGATGCAACGCGAGGATTGGGATGCCGTTGCCGCAGCCCACCAGAAACTTTCCGAAATCAATGGTTACGACGCCAATGCGCGTGCCGGTCGTTTATTGCACGGTCTTGGTTTTCCGCCCGAAGCGCATGAACAGGCGGTATCGGATTTCTCCGGTGGCTGGCGTGTTCGTTTGAACGTGGCGCGTGCTTTGATGTGTCCATCGGATTTGTTGCTGCTCGACGAGCCGACCAACCATCTGGATTTGGATGCCGTGTTGTGGATGGAGCAATGGTTGCTGAAATACCAAGGCACGATGCTGGTCATTTCCCATGACCGCGAATTCCTCGATGAAGTCTGCACGCATACCCTGCATTTGCACGATGGTCGCGCGAAACTTTACGTCGGTGGCTACACCGCATTCGAACGCCAGCGTTCCGAACATTTACGCCTGCAACAAATTACGTTTGAAAAAGAACAGGCCGAACGCGCGCATCTGCAGAGCTTCATTGATCGCTTCAAGGCGCAGGCCAGCAAAGCCAAGCAGGCGCAGTCACGCGTCAAGCGTCTGGAAAAAATGTCGGGTACCGAAGCCGTGCGTGCCGAACGCAATTTCAAGATCAACTTCCCGGAACCGGTCAAATTGCCGCATTCCTTGTTGCGCCTGAATCATGTCGATGCCGGTTACGGCAGTATCCGTATTCTGGAAAACGTCGGTTTTGGCCTGGAAGCCGGAGATCGCGTGGCATTGCTCGGTCCGAACGGTGCCGGTAAATCGACACTGGTGAAAACGCTGGTCGGCGAACTGCCTCTGCTGGCCGGTGAACGCATTGCGCATCCGGATTTGAAGATCGGCTACTTCGCGCAACATACGGTCGAGAGTCTGGAAGAAGGACAAAGCCCGCTTTGGCATCTGAAAGAAGTGGCACCGGATGCCGGCGATCAGGTGTTGCGAAATTATCTGGGTACCTGGAATTTTGCCGGTGACCGTGCGTTCGAATCGGTCGATGGATTCTCGGGCGGTGAGCGTGCCCGCTTGGCCTTGGCCATCATTGCCTACAACAAGCCGAACGTGATGCTGCTCGACGAACCGACGAACCATCTTGATCTGGAAATGCGCGAGGCTCTGGCTGAAGCATTGTCGGAATTTGAAGGCGCGATCGTGATGGTTTCGCATGATCGCCATTTGATCGGTCTGGTCTGCGATACCTTCTGGCGAGTCGCGGATGGCAAGGTGGAATCCTTCGAGGGCGATCTGGATGAATATGCTGCCTGGCTGCGGGCTCGCGGCAATAAAGCCAGCGACACCAAGACAGCTAAACCAGACAAGGCCGTAAAATCCAGTCCGCTGCGTACCGATAATGAAATGCGCGGTCTTCGCAAACGTTTTCAGGCAATCGAAACCGAACTGGAAAAATACAAGGCCGAAAAATTGCAGATTGAAAACCAGTTTGCCGATGAAGAGTTCTGCAAAGTCCATATCAAGGAATTGGCAGCACTTTCATCCAAGCAGGATAGCGTGATAAAAAATATCGAAACGCTTGAAGTTGAATGGCTGGAAATATACGAACAGTTGGAAGCGGTTTAGGTTTTTCCTCTCCCGACGGGAGAGGGCGTGAAGGAAGTTTGTTGCACCGAGGATATTGTCATGCCCATCTATGGTTTTGAATGTGAGAGTTGCGGTCATCAATTTGACCGCCTGCAAAAATTGTCGGATACCGATCCGACCGTTTGCCCTGAATGCGGAAAAGAAACATTGCGCCGGCAATTGACCGCACCGCAATTTCGTTTGGCTGGTGGCGGTTGGTACGAAACCGATTTCAAGAAAGACGGCGACAAGAAACGCAATCTTGCCGATGGCGGCGAGACAAAATCATCCGCTGGTTCCGAATCAAAATCCGAATCAAAAACGGAAGCGAAAACAGAATCTACAGCGGCGGCAAAACCTGCCGCTCCGGCCTCGGGGTCGGGCGGCGCATAAAAAAAGCCCCGAATATCCGGGGCTTTTTATTTTATAGGCAACGTTTTTATTGAGCGGCAAAACGGGCGCGGCAACCATTATTAACCCAGATGCTGCGGCCATTTTCATAGCCCCAATTACGGCCATTGATGCAATTGGTGGTAGAAAGCTGTTGCACTAAACGAGGGCTTCCATAACGCGAATCCCAATCGCAACGTGTCATGGCATCGCCTTGGCTGGAACAGGTAACCGAATAATTATTGTCGCGATTCCAGTTGCCGTTGTTACCGTTATTGCCATTATTCCAGTTGTTGTCATCGCCACGACCCGGGCGGCCTACCGAAGCAAAACGTGCGCGGCAACCACGGCTAACCCAAACCATGCCTTCGCGCTGGCCCCAGCTGCGACCTGCAGTACAGGCGGTGCTGTTACGAAGACGGTTTACCAAGGTGACGCGGCCACGAAAACCGGTATTGCATTGCTTGTACCGATTGTTTGAGCTTTGGCAAGTCACGAACTGGCGATTGTCAGGATAGTTTGGCGTGTTGCCCGAACCGGTGGTGACAATACCGAAACGCGCGCGACAACCATGATTTACCCAGATGGCGCCGGGCTTTTCGCCCCAGCTCTGGCCCTTGACGCATGATGAGGCGGAAATTTGCTGGGTAATCACGGCGGTGCCGCGGAAAGGGGCCGAGCATTCGCGGTATTGGCTATTTTCGCTGCTGCAGACGAGTTCGCGTTGAACCCAGCCATCACGTGGACGCCAGTTGTTGTTGGTGTACTGGGTGCGTGAATTGGCCATATCCTGACTGATCTGGCTCATCGACCAGCCGGAATTGCTTTGGTCTATGTAGTATTCGAGCTGGTTATCCGGAATCATCCGGCCGCCATTTTGGCGTGAATATTCCTGTTCGATTTGCCCGACTTTGTCGCGTCCCGAATTTTGAGCGGCGGCCGGTGTAATGGCCAGCAGGCTGCTGATCGCAAATAAAGCGGTAAATATAAGCTTGGACATGTGCTTCTCCTGAGTGTCACTTAAGTCGCTGCAGGGTGAGCCCATCTGCCATTAGGGTCTGTTCGCCAGCGCACGCAGGAATAGGGCTGTTCATGTAGTGGCGGGAATTCAAAAGCATAAAAAAGCCCCGGAATTGCGGGGCCTTTTTATCATCGTGAAACCGTGCGATTACCGTGGTCCGAACCGTGCACGGCAACCATCACTGACCCATAATCCGCGGCTATCGTAGCCCCAGGTCCTGCCGGAGATGCACGATTGTCTCGAAAGTTGTTGAATCAATCGCGGCGAGCCGTAACGGGCATCCCAGGCACAGGTCTTGTAATTGCTGCCTTCGCTGGAGCAGGTGACCGAGTAATTGTTGTTGCCCCAGCCGCCGCCATTATTGCTGCCGTAACTGTCGTAGAACTCGGCGCGACAACCATTGCGAACCCAGACATAACCCGAACGCGAGCCCCAATCCCGGCCGGCATCGCAGCTATTGTTGGAAAGCCGGCGGTAGAGCTGTGCGGGGCCGCGGAAATTGGTGCGGCATTCGCGGTATTGGCTGTTATTGCTCTCGCAGGTGATACGACTATTGCCCCAATCATTGCCATTGTCCCAACCGCCGCTGGTTTCACCGAAACGGGCGCGGCAGCCCTGGTTTACCCAAATCATGTCCTGACGTTGACCCCAGTTGCGACCTTCCTGGCAGCGCGTTTTCGAAATTTGCTGGGTGACCGTGGCGCGGCCACGGAAGGGTGTGCGACATTCCCGGTAGCGGTTGTTGACGCTGGAGCAGATAACGTAACGGGGCGACCAGTTGTTGCCGGGGTTCCAGTTGCCATTCCCGTTGCCGCCGTGATTGCCGCCAAGCGAGGTGGCGATATCGTTCTTGATTCGGCTGAAGGTCCAGCCCGATTCAATCGAATCCAGATAAAACTCGAGTTGGTCATCCGGGATATCGCGACCACCGGACTGCTCGTAATACTCCTTCTCGATGACTCGCACACGTTCCGGATAGGACAGGTTGCCCAGATTCTCCGGCGCATACGCCTTGGTGTTTGCCGCCATGGCGGGAGAAGGCAGTACGAATGCACCCGCCATGAAGCACAAAAGCAATACTAATCTGAACATGACACGTCCTCTTTAGTTGAAAGCCGTTCTAGCTTAAGCCTTCATACGCACAAATCAATGTTTCCCGGACAGCCAGAAAACCGCATTAATTGAATATTTAGTTTGCTCGATTGCACGCAAATCCTTAAAATACAAGGCTTTCCGGCGCTCGAGGCCGGGTTCAATCTGGAGTTTTCATGCGTAGCCATTTCTGCGGTCTTGTTACTGAGGCCATGCTGGGTCAATCGGTCACTTTATGTGGTTGGGCCGATGTCGCCCGTAATCTCGGCGGTGTCTGTTTTATCGACCTGCGCGATCATGAAGGCATCGTGCAAGTGGTCGCCGAACCGGATAACCCCGCTTTTGCCACTGCCGCCGAAGTCGGCTACGAATACTGCCTGAAAGTGACCGGCACGGTGCGAGCCCGTCATTCGGTCAATGACAAAATAAAGACCGGTCAGGTAGAAGTGGTGGCCGAAAAAATCGAGATTTTGAATAAGTCCGATCCACTGCCTTTCTATAACCACGAGAATCCCGGCGAAGACATCCGCCTGCGTTACCGTTACCTCGACCTGCGTCGTCCGGAAATGCAAAAAATGATGCGCAAACGCATCGCATTGGTGCAGGCATTGCGTCGTTTTCTTGATGCCCGTGGTTTTCAGGATATCGAAACGCCGATCCTGACCAAGGCGACCCCCGAAGGTGCCCGCGATTATCTGGTGCCTTCACGCGTGCATCCGGGCGAATTCTTCGCGCTGCCTCAATCGCCCCAGCTATTCAAGCAATTGCTGATGATGGCCGGCATGGATCGCTATTATCAAATTGCCCGTTGTTTCCGCGACGAAGATTTGCGCGCCGACCGCCAGCCGGAATTTACCCAGCTCGACATGGAATTCGCCTTCATTACCGAACGCGATATCCAGGACTTCGTCGAAGACATGATTCGCCAGGTATTCAAGGAAGTGCAGGACGTCGAACTGGCCAATCCGTTCCCGCGCATGACCTATGCCGAAACTATGCGCCGCTATGGTTCCGACAAGCCAGATTTGCGAATCGACCTGGAATTGATCGATATCGCCGAACTCGTCAAAAATTGCGAATTCAAGGTATTCACCGATTGGGCCAGTCATGAAGAAGGTCGCGTAGCCGGGTTGCGTATACCTTCCGGTGGAACACTGTCGCGCAAACAGATCGATGACCTTGCAGCGTATTGCGCAAAATACGGTGCCAAGGGTCTGGCATACATGAAAGTCGAAGACGTGAGCAAAGGCCGGGAGGGTGTCAATTCCCCGATCTCGAAATTCCTCGATGATGCGACCTTGCAAAGTATTCTCGCGAATACGCAGGCGCAATCGGGCGATATCATTTTCTTCGGCGCCGGCTCCTGGAAAACCGTTTGCGATTTCATGGGTGCATTGCGTTTGAAAGTCGCGAAAGACCTGAAGCTGGTGAAGGACGTCTGGGCGCCGATGTGGGTGACCGATTTCCCGATGTTCGAATGGGACGAAGAAGAAAACCGCTACGCCGCCTTGCATCATCCCTTCACTGCGCCGAAAGTCGACGACGTGAATGATCTGGTCGCGAATGCAAAAACCGCCGTGAGCCGCGGTTACGACATGGTCTTGAACGGCAATGAAATCGGCGGCGGTTCGGTGCGTATCCATCGTTCCGACATGCAAAGCACTGTTTTCGATTTGCTCGGTATTTCGAAAGAAGAAGCGCAGACCAAGTTCGGTTTTCTGCTCGAAGCCTTGAAATACGGCGCGCCGCCGCATGGTGGCATCGCGTTCGGTATTGATCGCATTTCCGCCCTGATGGCCGGTACCGAATCGATACGCGACGTGATTGCGTTTCCGAAAACGGCGTCGGCGCAATGCCTGTTGACCAGCGCGCCTTCGAAAATTCCAGACAAGCAATTAGCCGAGCTGCACGTTAAAGTACGCGAACCAAAATAAAAATACCCGTAGGGGCGATTCATGAATCGCCCCTACGACTTTCAAGCAAGGGGAAAGCTCCGCATGGCGGAACCGGTGGTGTTGCTACATGGCGTATGGATGCGCAGTCCCGCCCTGTTGATGCTCTCGAGCCGCCTGAAGGCACGCGGCTTTGCGCCGATTCGTTTTGATTACGCCAGTTTGTTCCGCACGCCGTCGAAATCGATGGAGAAATTGGCGATGAAGTTATACGGCTTCGGCAACGGCCCCGTACATCTTGTCGGGCACAGCCTCGGCGGCTTGATGGCGATTGAAACCCTGAACCGGTATCAGAAACTGCCGACGGGGCGCGTCGTCTGTCTTGGTTCGCCATTGGCCGGCAGCAGTACCGCACGCGTGCTGCACGAAAAACATCTAGGTTTCATGACGGGTAAAAGCGGGCCGCTGTTGCGTGGCGGTCTGATGCATGTACCCGATGGTCGCGAGGTCGGCGTGATTGCCGGTGCCAAGGGTCGAGGTCTCGGTCAAATCATCCGGAAATTCGATGGCCTGCACGACGGCACTGTGGCCGTATGGGAGACCCGTATTCCCGGCTTGCGCGAGCATCATGTCTTGCCGACATCGCATACGGGTCTGGTTTTTTCGAAAGAGGTGGCCGAGCTTACCGCCAACTTCCTGCAAAACGGTCGTTTTGAGCGTTAGCCATGGCCACGGGCTATAATCACGCCTTGTCATCAACACTTTAGAAACGGATATTTCAGTATGGGCAGAGGGCCATCCATCGCAGGTCGCAAAGGCGTGCAAGACGCCAAGCGCGGGCAAATTTTCACCAAGCTGATTCGTGAAATCGGCGTGGCTGCACGCAATGGCGGCGGTGATCCTAAAACCAATTCGCGCCTGCGTCTTGCCATGGACAAATCGCTAGCCATGAACATGAGCAAGGACGTGATTGAACGCGCGATCAAGAAAGCTACCGGCGAACTTGACGGCATCAACTACGAGGAAATCCGTTATGAAGGCTATGCGCCCGGCGGTATTGCCGTGCTGGTGGACTGCCTGACCGAAAACAAGTTGCGGACCGTCGCCGAAGTGCGCCATGCCTTCAGCAAATGCGGCGGCAATATGGGCAGCGAAGGTTCGGTGGCTTTCATGTTCAAGAAGCTCGGCGTGATTACATTCGAACCGGGTAGCGATGAAGACAAAATTACCGAAATCGCGATCGATGCCGGTGCCGACGACGTCGTGGTTTATCCGGAAGACGGCTACATCGACGTCATCGCCACGCCGGAAAATTTTGAATCGGTTAAAACCGCCATGGATGCCGCTTCGCTGAAATACATCGAAGCGGAAGTCACCATGCGTGCCGACAACGATATCGCCGTCGAAGGCGATGTCGCCAAACAAGTCGTCAAGATGCTGAGCATGCTTGAAGACCTGGACGATGTGCAGAATGTCTATTCGAATGCCGAATTGGGTGAAGATGCTTATTCGTAAGCCGAGTAACATTGTATGACACGCATCCTCGGTATCGACCCTGGCTCGCAACGCACCGGTGTCGGCATTGTCGATTCCGATGCCACCGGACGCTGCGTACATGTGTTCCATGCACCGATTGTTTTGCTTGGCGCCGACGATTTTCCGAAGCGCCTGAAAATATTGCTCGATGAGTTGGGTGCAATCATCGAAAAATACAAACCCGAAGAAGTCGCGATCGAAAAAGTGTTCATGGCGAAGAATCCCGATTCCGCCCTGAAGCTGGGGCAAGCTCGTGGTGCCGCGATGTGCGCCGCCGTGATGCGGGATTTGCCGATACATGAATATGCGGCGAAAGAAATCAAACTGGCCGTGGTTGGCAAGGGCGGGGCAGATAAAGTACAGGTGCAGCATATGGTGGGAATCATGTTGAACCTGCACGGAAAACTGCAGGCCGATGCTGCCGATGCGCTGGGCGTTGCATTGACGCATGCCCATTTGCGTGCGGCGGTAAATCGGGTGGGCGTTAGCGCACAGCAATTATGGAGACGCAAATGATTGGTCGCTTGAAAGGGATTTTGATCCATAAATCACCGCCCTGGCTGGTGATAGACGTTCAAGGCGTCGGTTATGAACTCGAAGCACCGATGTCCACTTTTTATGATCTACCGGAACTGGGCCGTGAAGTATTCCTGTTTACCCATTATGCGGTGAAGGAAGATTCGGTTGCCCTTTACGGTTTCATGCGCGAGCACGAGCGCCGGCTTTTTCGCGAAGTCCAGAAAGTTTCGGGTATCGGCGCAAAAATCGCGCTCGCGGTTTTGTCGGGCTCCAGCGTCGATGAGTTTGCTCGTCTGGTGCAAAGCGGTGATGTCACGGCTCTTTGCCGCATCCCGGGCATCGGCAAGAAAACGGCCGAGCGCATCGTGGTGGAATTACGTGATCGTGCGGCCGATTTGATCAGCGGATCAATACTGTTTTCAGGCAGCCGGGATATACCTGCCGATCCTGTCAGCGAGGCCAGCATTGCCCTGCAACAGCTGGGCTACAAGCCGGCCGAAATCAGCAAAATGGTCAAAATCGCGGAAACCGGTGATTCGGCTGAAGATATCATCCGAAAAGCGCTAAAATCCGCACTTCGCAGCTAGGTTGTCTGGAAAAATCCATGTCACAAATTGAAGATGGGCACGGCTCGAAAAAACTTGCGCCCTTGGTCATGGGCGCGATCGGCGTAGTATTTGGCGATATCGGTACCAGTCCGCTTTACACGATTAAGGAAGCCTTTGGCCATGCCTATGGCCTGCATCCTGATCGAGATAACGTATTCGGCATTCTGAGCCTGGTCTTCTGGGCCATGCTGCTTGTCGTCACCATCAAATACGTGATGGTCGTGATGCGTGCGGACAACCGGGGCGAGGGCGGTATTCTTGCTTTGATGACCGTGGTCAGGCGCAATCTGCCGATAGCATCGCCACTCACCTATACCGTCGGCATTCTGAGTATTTTGGGGACAGCCTTGTTTTTCGGCGATGCCGTGATTACGCCGGCCATGTCGGTGCTGTCGGCAGCGGAAGGTTTTGAGGTCGCCACACCCGCTTTCAAACCCTATGTCGTACCGATTTCGATTGCCGTGCTGCTGGTCTTGTTCGCCGTTCAGCGGCGGGGTACCGATAAAGTCGGTAAAATGTTCGGCCCGGTAATGATTCTGTGGTTTGTTGTATTGGCCGTGCTTGGCTTTGTGCAGATCATCAAAAATCCGGTCATCCTGCAGGCGCTGAGCCCGCATTACGCGGTGAACTTTTTTATCGAGCACGGCAAGACAGCCTGGCTCGCACTCGGCGCCGTGGTACTCGCGGTTACCGGCGGCGAAGCGCTGTATGCCGACATGGGCCATTTTGGTCGCATTCCCATTCGTTACGCCTGGCTTGGCTTCGTGATGCCCTGTCTACTGCTGAATTATTTCGGGCAGGGTGCTTTGGTGTTGGCGAATCCGGAAGCGGTTGCCAATCCGTTTTATCACATGGTGCCCGATGTCCTGCTGTATCCCGCGATTGGCCTCGCCATGCTGGCAACCGTGATTGCATCGCAAGCGGTTATTTCCGGCGCGTTCTCGCTGGCGCGCCAAGCCGTGCAGCTGGGTTACCTGCCGCGTCTCAAGCTTGTCCATACTTCCGACGAGACTATCGGCCAGGTTTACGTGCCCTGGGTAAATCGAATCCTGCTTATCGTGGTGATGATTCTGGTCGTGAGCTTCAAGACTTCCAGCAATCTGGCATCCGCCTATGGTGTGTCGGTTACCGGCGCCATGTTGATTGATACCGTGCTGCTGATGATTCTGGCATCGTCTCGCTGGGGCTGGCCGAGCTGGGCCATTTTCATTGTTGGCGGAATTTACTTCGTGATCGACAGCGCCCTTTTCAGTGCGAATGCCGTGAAGTTTTTTCATGGTGCCTGGGTGCCGTTTGCGATCACAATGATCGTGTTCACGATCATGCGCACGTGGCGCCGCGGACGTGACCTTGTGCGCGAGCAAGTCAATCGCGACAGTTTGCGTATCGAGCATTTTGTGCAAAGCGTAATGGTGGATCCTCCGGTCCGCGTGAGCGGCACCGCGATCTTCATGACGCCGTCGAACGACTACATGCCGCCAGCACTTCTTCATAATCTGAAACACAATAAAGTGCTGCACGAACGGAATGTGTTTCTTTCGGTGGAAACCCTTGGCGTGCCGCGTGCTGACGACAACGAACGGGTTGCCCATACCGATCTGGGACATGGCTTTGCGCGTCTCACTTTGCGCTACGGCTATATGGAAGATCCCGATGTGCCGAAAGCCCTCAAGCGCTGGTCCATCCCGGGGCCTGCATTCGATCCGATGGACACGACCTTCTTTGCCAGCCGCGAGGCACTGACAGCCAGTGCAGATCAGGGCATGGCGCTGTGGCGTGACAAGCTATTCCTGTTCATGTCTCGCAACGCCACGTCAGCCACGGAATTCTTCGGCATTCCGGGTGATCGTCTGGTAGAGCTGGGAACGAAGGTGGCCATCTGATGAATGATCGCGTCATCTCCACCAGCGCAACCCGTGAGGACGATATTGCGGAAGCCAGTATCCGCCCGAAAAAACTGGATGAATATCTTGGTCAGGAAGCCGTGCGCGAGCAGATGAAAATTTTCATCGAAGCCTCAAAGCGTCGCGGCGATTCGCTTGACCATGTGCTGATTTTCGGTCCGCCGGGCTTGGGTAAAACCACCCTGAGCCACGTGATTGCAAATGAAATGGGCGTCAACATCCGTTCGACTTCCGGACCCGTGATTGAACGTGCCGGCGACCTTGCGGCTTTGTTGACCAATTTGCAGCCGCATGATGTTTTATTCATCGATGAAATCCACCGCCTGTCGCCCGTGGTCGAAGAAGTGCTGTATCCGGCGATGGAAGACTTCCAGATCGATATCATGATTGGTGAAGGCCCGGCCGCCCGTTCGATCAAACTGGATTTGCCGCCGTTTACCCTGATTGGTGCGACGACGCGCGCCGGCTTGCTGACCGGACCCTTGCGTGATCGTTTCGGCATCGTGCAGCGCCTGGCTTTCTATACGAACGAGGAATTGACGCGAATCGTGCGGCGTTCGGCCACGATCCTGAATATCGATTGTGATGCCGAGGGTGCGAGTGAAATCGCCTGTCGTTCGCGTGGCACACCGCGTATCGCCAATCGCTTGCTGCGCCGGGTCCGCGATTACGCACAGGTGAAAGGCAATGGCCATATCGATGCGGCCATCGCGCAGGCGGCGATGCAGATGTTGAAGGTCGATCCCGAGGGCTTTGATGAAATTGATCGGCGCATGCTGCGCCTGATGATCGACAATTTCGATGGTGGTCCGGTCGGTATCGAATCACTTGCGGCAGCCTTGTCGGAAGAACGCGGTACGCTGGAAGACGTGATCGAACCCTTTCTGATCCAGCAGGGTTTTATTATCCGCACGGCGCGTGGCCGAATGGCTACGCATAAAGCCTATATCCATCTGGGATTGAAAGCTCCGCGTCGCCCGGCATCCGATTTGTCGGCTATCGAGCCCGAGCTTGAATGATGGTTCCGGCGATGTTGAAGCCGCAAACGGCAATTATTCCATGACGTTCAGCTGGCCTATAAGGGTGTACTGGGAAGATACCGATGCCGGTGGAGTGGTGTATCACGCACGCTACCTGCATTTTTTCGAGCGGGCTCGTACCGAATGGCTTCGCTGCACCGGTATCTCGCAAACGGATTTGCGACAGGAACAGGATGTGATCTTGGTGGTCAAGGATGCGTATTTGGATATTTTACGACCGGCCCATTTCGATGACTCGCTTTCGGCGACGGTTTGCATTGCGGAGTCGGGGCGAGCTAGTTTCCGGGTGCATCAGGAACTGTGGCGGGGTTCGGACTGTCTGAGCAGGGCCGACGTGAAAATAGCCTGCCTTCGAGCCAGTAGTTTCAAGCCCTGCGGCTTGCCGACCCATGTAAACCAGGCGTTGCAGAACGCGAATAAAAATTAAAAATGCAGGAGAGTGTATGAGTGCGATGAACGTAATATTGCAACTGGCGGCAGCTCCGGTGCAGGCTTTGCCGGCAGAGCCTTTGCAAGCTGCGGCAGCCGCAGTGGCGCCCAGCCCCGGACTGAATTATTGGGAGTTGATTTCGCACGCCAGTTTGCCTGTGCAAATCATCATCGGCCTGCTCGCGCTGGCTTCGATATTCAGTTGGGTCATTATTTTTTCGAAGATGCGGGTTTATGCGCGCGCCAATAAGTCGGCAGACGATTTTGAAGGCCGCTTCTGGTCCGGTGCAGAATTGACGCAGCTTTATCGCGACGCCACCGATCGCAATCATGATGTGTCGGGTCTTGAGGCCATTTTTGAATCGGGTTTCCGGGAATTCTCCCGTCTGCGGCAAAAGAAAAGTGTCGATGCCCGCGTGCAGCTTGAAGGCGCACAGCGCGCCATGCGTGCCACGTTGGCGCGTGAAGTGGACGCTCTTGAACACAATCTCGAAATGCTGGCCAATGTCGGCTCGACTGCGCCTTACGTCGGCCTGGTCGGTACGGTGTTCGGCATCATGGTCACTTTCCATGGCATCGTCGTCAACAAGCAAAACACCATCGACGCGGTTGCTCCCGGTATTTCCGAAGCACTGCTTGCCACGGCGATCGGTCTGTTCGTCGCGATTCCCGCAGTGTGGGCCTATAACCGTTATGCCACGCGTGTCGAAAGACTTAGCGTGCGTTATGAAAGCTTTGCCGAAGAATTTTCGTCCATCCTGCAAAGACAGACGCATGTTGATTGATGCAACAGGACCTCTGGGTCCGAATAATCTGCGATTAACCCCAATATTTTCAGCGGGTCGTTAAGGAATTCGCCATGAGTACCGCATTTTCTACCCGTCACCGCAAACGTCGCAAGTTGAAGGCCGAAATCAATGTCGTGCCTTACATCGACGTGATGCTGGTATTGCTGATCATTTTCATGGCGACGGCTCCCTTGTTGAATTTGGGTGTCGATGTCGATCTTCCTGATTCCAATGCGAAATCCATCAATACCGACAAGAAGCCGATCATTGTGTCTGTGGATGTCAACGGCAACTACCGCATTGCCGTGGGCGACAGTCCGAGTGAAGCAGTGAATGCCGCGACCTTGTCTGCGCGCATCGAGCAGCTGACGCAGTCCAACAAGGACCTGACCGTATTCGTGGCTGGCGATCACGATGCCAGCTACAGTGCCGTTTACGGTGCGATGGTGCTTTTGCAACAGGCAAAAGTGGCGCGCGTGGGCATGATGAGCCAGCCAGGTAAAGGCAAGTAATGCAAAAAACCAATGACACCCTCGTTGGTTTCATTATTGCCGTGTGTTTGCATGCGGCGTTGTTGTTTGTTTTCATCGTGAGCGGATGGTTGTCCGAAACTGCCGTCATGCCCGAGGCAAAAGGCGAACCGGTACAAGCCTCCGTCATGATCAGTGCTGCCGATATAAAACGCGCGCAGAAATCGATTCGTGATTCGGAAGCTGCACCGCCGCCAAGACCTGCACCGCCGGTGCAATCACAGCCCGAGCCCAATCCGCAAACGGCGGAAACACCGCAGCAGATGCAGGCACAGGCGCCGGTAATCAATCCTGACAACGAAGACCAGCAAAGTATCAGCAAGCTGGCCATCGAGGAAACCGAAGAAAAAATCATTGCCGAACGTGAAGCACGCCGGCGCCAGGCGCAAATCGATTTGACCGACGATGTCGTAAAGCAGCAGCAGGCGGAAAACAAGCAACGGTTGCGCGAGCAGCAGATTGCGCAACTGGAAGCGATTCGTCTGGCGCAGAAAGCACAGGCTTCGCGTACGAAAATGGAAGAGCAACGCCTGCAACAATTACAGGATGTGCAGTCCAGCGATACTGCCAGACCTACACCGGGGCCTCAGGTAGCCGCTAGCGGCAATCCAAACGCAAAAAATGATTTGCTGGCGCGCTACAAGGCAGCCATCAAGGCAACCATAGAAAGCAATTGGCGTCATGACGGCGCGGAACCCTTGCAGCGTTGCCAGGTTGAATTCACCCAGGCACCGGGCGGCGAAGTGATCGACGTGACTTTCATCAGCTGTCCTTTTCCGCCCGAGGCACGTGATCGTGCCGAACGTGCGGTCCGCCTGACGCCACTACCGTATTATGGCTTTGAGCCGGTGTTCCAGCGGCGTCAAACCTTTACACTTTGCTACCCCTCCGAGCAATGCGAGAAATAAAAACCATGAAAAATTTCTTCCAACGCCTGATGTGTCTCTGCCTTTTCATGGCGGCGCCCTTGTCGGCACAGGTTCTCGATCTTGGCGTCATCTCGGGCAATGAAGGCTCCTTACCCATTGCCGTGGTGCCCATGGCCTATCAGGGCAAGCTCGCGGCACCCGAATTGCAGGTGTCCGATATCATTCGGGCCGACTTGAATCGCTCGGGTCAATTTCGTTCGATGCCGGAAACCGGTTTGATCGCTCGCCCGACGCGCGGCAGCGAGGTCAAGTTCAATGACTGGCGATTGGCCAAGCAGGATTTTCTGGTCGTTGGCCGTGTGCTCGACGATGCGCAAGGCAGCTATCGCATCGAATATGAACTCTATGACGTCGCCAAACAGGAACGGATGCTGGGCTTGTCCCTGACCAGCCGTGCAAAAGGCCTGCGGGATGTCTCGCACCAGATCGCCGATCAAATCTATGAAAAAATTCTCGGCGTGCGCGGCGCCTTCTGGACTCGTATCGCCTATGTCACCGCAAACGGCGTCGGCAAGAACATCAAGTATTCGCTGATGGTGGCCGATTCCGACGGCATGAATCCGCAAAACGTCGTGACCTATTCCGAACCATTGCTCTCACCGGCATGGAGTCCCGATGGCCGCAAACTGGCTTATGTCAGTTTCGAGCGCGGCAATTCGACCATTTATATCCAGGAGCTCAATACCGGCGCCCGTGAAATGGTGGCAAGCTTCAAGGGCATTAATGGCGCACCATCGTTTTCGCCTGATGGCCGCCGTATGGCAATGACCTTGTCAAAATCCGGTAACCCCGAAATCTACGTGATGGATCTGGCCAGCCGCAGCCTTACCCAAGTGACCAACCATTACTCCATCGATACCGAAGCGGTCTGGTCTGCAGATGGCCAGTCATTGATCTTTACTTCCGACCGCGGCGGACGCCCGCAGCTTTATCAGGTTTCCGCCAATGGCGGAGAACCACGCCGCCTGAGCTTCTCGGGAGATTCAAATGCCAAGGCCAGTGTGTCCTACGATGGAAAACGCATAGCTTCCGCTCAGGGCAAAGGCAGTGTCTATCGGGTGAGTATTCTTGATGTAGCCTCTGGCAGCTGGCAGTCGCTGTCGCCCGGCAACCTCGACGAGTCGCCGAGCTTTGCACCGAACGCCAGCATGTTGCTTTATGCTAACAAGGAAGGCCGTCGTGGTGTCTTGTACGCAGTCTCGGCCGATGGGCGGGTGCGTCAGAGAATCGTGCTGGCAGATGGCGATGTGCGCGAACCTGCTTGGGGACCATTCAGGCAAAAATGACACAAAGCAGATTAAACTGAAGACCAAACTGAATATCATCTAATAACGCCACCACATAACCTTGAAAAGGGGATTTACCATGAAAACCACCGCGCGTGTTTTAGTTGCACTGGCTGTCTGCCTCGCTTTGGGTGCCTGCACCAAGAAAGTGAAGCCCGATGACAACACCAATACCAATAACAATTCTGGTGCCGACAACGGAGCACAAACCAATCCGATGGCAGACGATGGTCTTTATGGTCCGGAAGATCTCGATACCGATGAATGCCTGCGCCAGCGCGTGGTGTATTTCGATTTTGACCAGGATGGTCTGAAGCCTGAATTCCAAGCGGCGATTGCCTGCCATGCAAAATATCTGCGTGACCGCCCAAGCGCACGCATGACACTCGAAGGTCATGCCGATGAACGCGGTACCCGCGAATACAACGTGGCACTGGGTGAGCGTCGTGGCAACGCAGTCTCTGCTGCAGTGCAGGGAAGTGGCGGTTCCGGTTCCCAGATCACTGTCACCAGTCTCGGTGAAGAACGTCCGACCTGTCTGGATTCCACTGAAGATTGCTGGTCCAAGAATCGTCGCGTTGAAATCAGCTACTCAAGCAAATAAGCATGAAGTTTATTTCGACAGTTCGCATCTGTTTCCTGCTGGTGGCCTTATTGGCCACCGGTAGTGCCGGGGCCCAAAAACAAAGTCTGGCCGAACGCGTGGCCACTCTGGAACAGAAAACTTCCTCGCAGACACAGGGCGCAAGCCAGGCGAATGTCGAGCTGTTGAATCGGTTGACGCAATTGCAGTCGGAAATGAAAGCACTGCGTGACCAGGTGGAAACCCTGCAAAACGAAAATGCACAACTGAAAGAAAGAAACCGCGTTCAATATATCGATCTGGATTCGAGGATCGGCAAGTTCGAAACCTCCGGTGTTCCGGCAAATCCGGCGCCGTCAGCAGCGGCGGCAAGACCGAACGTCAGCAAGCCTGTCTTAAAACCAGCGGTTTCGCAGAGTACGAACAATTCAGGTAATGCCGTTGCCACCGATCCGGCTAATGAAGAAGCGGCTTACGGCGTTGCCTTCGAAGCATTGAAACAGAAAGACTACGTCGAGTCGGCTCGCTTGTTCAAAACTTTTATTGATACCTATCCGCAAGCGCAGCTGGCCCCGAATGCCTGGTATTGGCTCGGCGAAAGCTATTACGTCACACAGAATTACGAGATTGCCCGGCAAAGTTTCGAAGGCTTGTTGTCGCAATTTCCGGATTCCGGCAAGGTGCCGGACGGTATGCTCAAACTCGGTTATTGCCAGGCGCAGCTGGGTCAGAAAGATCGTGCCCGGAATACCTTCAATGAAGTTCTTCGCCTGTATCCAATGAGTGACGCTGCTCGCTTTGCACAAAGCCAATTGCGCGCCATGAATCTTGGACAATAAGCATTGTGGAAGCCGGTGCCCAGGAACGTCTTAAACTGACGGAGATTTTTTTATCGGTACAGGGCGAGGCGCGTACGGTTGGCTGGCCCACCGTATTCATTCGTCTTACCGGTTGCCCGCTACGTTGCCAGTATTGTGATACCGCCTATTCATTCTATGGCGGAGACTGGTGGAACATCGACGATATTCTTGCCGAAGTGGCCAGACATGGCGCCAAACATGTTTGCGTTACCGGTGGCGAGCCACTTTCGCAAAAACGCTGCATCAGCCTGCTCAGGAAACTCTGTGATGCCGGCTACGAAGTTTCCCTGGAAACATCCGGAGCAATCGATATCGGTGATGTGGACCCGCGCGTCAGTCGCGTGATGGACCTGAAAACACCCGACTCGAAAGAGCAGCATCGAAACCGCCTGGAGAATATCCCCCTGTTGACCCGGCATGACCAGATTAAATTCGTCATTTGCAGTCCTGTTGATTATGAATGGGCGAAATCGATGCTGATCGAACATGGTCTGGCCGATCGTTGCGAGGTTTTGTTCTCGCCAAGCTATACCGAAATAAAACCGCGTGATCTTGCCGAATGGCTTTTGGCCGACAAGTTGCCGGTACGTTTTCAAATGCAATTGCACAAGCAATTGTGGGGCGAAGAAACTGGACGTTAGGAACCGGGAAAGATGTCGACGAATATTAAAAAAGCAGTGATCCTGGTTTCCGGCGGAATGGATTCTGCCGTCACGATGGCAATCGCGAAAGAGCAGGGTTTTCTTTGTCATGCGCTCAGCGTCAGCTATGGCCAGCGCCACAGCGCCGAACTGGATGCAGCCAACGAGCTTGCAAAGTTGCAGGGAGCGGCATTACATAAAACAGTCGTGGTGGATCTTCGTAGTATTGGCGGCTCCGCATTGACCTCGGATATTGCCGTTCCGGAATCGGCGACCGAAGGAATACCGGTGACGTATGTGCCGGCACGGAACACCATCATGCTGTCGATTGCGCTTGGTTGGGCGGAAGTATTGGGCGCCAACGATATTTTCTGCGGCATCAATGCGGTGGACTATTCCGGCTACCCCGATTGCCGTCCCGAATTTCTTGCGGCCTTCCAGAATCTTGCCAACCTTGCTACGAAGGCAGGCGTGGAAGGTGCAGGCCTACGCGTTCATGCGCCATTGATTTCAATGAGTAAAGCGGATATCGCACGTGAAGGAATTCGCCTCGGTGTCGATTTTTCGCGCACGGTTTCCTGCTACCAGGCCGATGAGCACGGTCGTGCTTGCGGTCGTTGCGATGCCTGCCGTTTGCGCGCTGCAGGCTTTGAAGATGCCGGAATTGCAGACCCGACACGCTACGTTTAGCGCCATGTACAAGGATGTGGGGCTTTAGAGTAATTATTACTTGCTCTAGGCCGGGATTTTGCCTAAAATTCGCGCTCTTGTTTGCACCGCCCGTTTCAAGGCGCATAAAGGCAAACGCGATTTTACAAGTGCCCAGGCACTGTCGATTTAAGTGGGTCGTTAGCTCAGTCGGTAGAGCAGAAGACTTTTAATCTTTTGGTCGAAGGTTCGAATCCTTCACGACCCACCACTTTTATATCTCATCGATATCAGATCCGCAGAACGCTTGATCATCCGAGCGATGGTTCTATTTCTGCCGAAGCAACATTTTCCAAAAACTATTCCAGCAAGGCCTTTAGTTCCCACGCGTTGCGCTCATGCCGCGTAATTCGTCTGGCAACGAGTTCCTGCGTTGCGGTATCGGTAGTCAATTCGGCGAAGTTGTAAACCTGTCTGGCCGACTGTGCGGCTATCGCCTGGTCCTGCACCAGTTGGCTGACCATTTCACGCCATTCCAGCACTTCCGCTTCTTCGCGGATATTGGAGAGCGATAGCAATTGGCTCAGAGCCGTAGGTGCCGGATTGCCGAGAAAACGAATACGCATCGACATTTCTTCAATCGCGATTTCCATGTCCTTGTGTTGCAAGATAAACATAGGGCGGAGTGAAGCCGCAAAAGGGCCGGTGACATTCCAGGCAAAGGCCCGCGTCTTCACCGAAAGCATGACCGCATCGGCCATCGCGAACACCAATGATTCGGCGATCCTGCGTCGATCCGTGCTGCGAACTATGCTTTCAACCGTACTCGACATGTAAGTCCTGGCCTAAGGTGTGGCGATGTTGTGGCAAGCGGGGCGTCCATGCGGAGCTACGGTGCATTGCTCAGGGCTCATGTCGTCGTTGATTTTCATTACGAATTCCCTCTAACAATGTGACAATAAGGGGGTTGGCAATTCCCGCACAGAGTTGCTCAACATAGTAATCAAGATACTCCGCTTTTTCTGAATGACAAGTCACATTTCAGTGGCTTTTCCGGTCACCTTTTCACACCCTCATGACGCCAATCGACACCGCAAAACCAGTACGCCCCGACTTGAAGCTGGCCATGAGCCGCGACCAATCGAGGCTGCATGGCCTGTGGTCGAAATATGCCGCAAAACAGGATTCGGCCCTACTGTTGCCCTTTCAGTCTGCCTACCAAAAATCCTGCGAAGAAAAATCCCGCCGCGCCGAACAGGCTCCGGTACCGGTTTTCGACGGGGACTTGCCGGTCGCCCGCGAAGCCGAAAAGATCATCGAGTTGATTCGCAAGCATCAAGTGGTCGTGATTGCCGGTGAAACCGGATCGGGCAAGACCACCCAGTTGCCAAAACTTTGTCTGGCGGCGGGTCGCGGCCAGGCCGGCATGATTGGCTGTACACAGCCGCGGCGAATTGCAGCTCGTGCGGTTGCAAGACGCGTTGCCGAGGAACTGAATGTTCCGATGGGAACGGCGGTCGGCTATCAGGTTCGCTTTACCGAACAGGTCGGTGAAAACACCTATATCAAATTCATGACTGACGGCATTTTGCTGGCCGAGATCCACTCGGACAAATGGCTGTCACGCTACGACACGCTGATTATCGATGAAGCGCACGAGCGCAGTTTGAATATCGATTTCCTGCTCGGTTATTTACGCAATCTGGTTACCAAACGCCGCGATCTGAAAATCATCATTACCTCTGCCACGATCGATACCGAGCGTTTCTCGAAACATTTCCACGATGCCCCGATTGTCAATGTGGAAGGCCGAAGTTATCCGGTCGAAACCCGATATCGCCCCGTTGGCGAGCAACAGGTGTTATCCGATGAAGGCGAAGACGCACTTCAAGACAAGGAAGATATTTCGGTCAGTGATGCCATTCTTCGTGCGGCGGATGAAATCACCCGCGAAGACCCGATGGGCGACGTGCTGGTATTTCTGCCGGGCGAACGCGAAATCCGCGATGCGCACCAACTTCTCGAGCGGAAAAAATATCGCAACACCGAAATACTTCCCTTGTATGCGCGGTTATCGGTAAAAGATCAGGATCGCGTTTTCAATCCCGGCCCGCAGCGCCGCATCGTGTTGACGACGAACGTGGCGGAAACGTCGCTCACGGTTCCTCGCATCCGTTATGTGATCGACCCCGGCTTTGCACGTATCAAGCGCTACAGTCCGAGACAGAAACTGGACCGTCTGCATATCGAACCGATCTCGCAGGCGAGTGCGAACCAGCGTCAGGGACGTTGTGGCCGTATCGCTTCGGGTATTTGTTATCGCCTTTACTCGGAAGCGGATTTCCAGTCGCGTCCGGAATATACCGATCCCGAAATTTTACGGGCCTCTCTATCCGGCGTTATTTTGCGCATGCTCAGTCTGGGGTTGGGCAGGCTGGAAGACTTTCCGTTTATCGATGCGCCGGATTCGAAAGCGATTGCCGATGGCTGGCAGCAACTCACCGAACTGGGTGCGGTCGACAAGCAAAGATTGCTTACCGATACCGGCCGGCAAATGGCGAAGTGGCCGATCGACGTGAAACTGGCGCGCATGCTGATTGCGGCAAAACAGCATGATTGTCTGCGCGAGATGATGGTCATTACCTCGTATCTGAGTATCCAGGATCCAAGGGAGCGTCCAGCCGATGCCCGTGAAGCGGCAGACCGCGCGCATGCCGAATTTACCGATCCGCAATCGGAATTCACCGGCATCCTGAAACTCTGGGATGCCTACAAGAATGCACACGAAGAATTCACGCAATCGAAACTGCGTGGCTGGTGCGAGAAAAAATTCCTCGGCTTCCTGCGGATGCGGGAATGGCGCGAACTGCATCGTCAGCTTCTACTCAGCGCCGAACAACTGGGTTGGCAGCAAAACTCCATTGCTGCCGAGTACTCCATGCTGCATCGCGCATTGATCGCAGGCTTGCCCGGCAATATCGCCCACAAGTCGGAAAAGGGACTTTACGATGCGCCACGCCAGCGCAAATTCGGTTTGTTTCCCGGTTCGCCGATATCGAAATCGCCGCCGACCTGGGTGCTGGCGGCGAATATTCTCGATACCCAAAAAATTTGGGGATTGACGCTCGGAAAAATCGAGCCCGAATGGGTGGTTGCAGAACTCAATCATTTATTGGCGCGAAAGCATTTCGATCCGCATTGGTCGCGTGCGCAGGGCAGGGTGATTGGCTACGAACAAATCAGTTTGTTTGGTTTGTTGCTCGCCGCGAAAAAGCCGATGCATTATGGCGGCCTGTATCCGCTCGAAGCGCGCGAAATATTTGTCAGGCAGGCTTTGCTGACCGGTGAAATCAATACGCGTTCACCGCTCGTACAAAGAAATCTCGCCACGCTCGCGAAAGCCATCGAGGAAGAAGCAAAACAACGCCGTGCCGGCATCGTTGTGGATGAAGACTGGCAGGCGCGCTGGTATCTGGATCGCGTGCCGGCGGAAATCAATAGCGCACAGGGTTTTGATGCTTGGTATCACAAGCTTGCGCCGGACAAGAAAAAAACGCTGGAATGGTCACTCTCCGATCTATTGCCGAACGGTGACAAGGAAAGCAATCTTTTTCCGAAATATTTTGCACTTGGCGACGCCCGGCTCGCGCTGCATTATCGTTTCGAACCCGGCAGCGAAGACGATGGCGTTACGCTGGATGTTCCCCTGCATTTATTGATGGCACTCGATGGTAGTCGTCTGGGCTGGCTGGTGCCGGGCTTGATTGAAGAAAAGGCAACAGCGTTAATCAGAAGCCTTCCCAAAAATCTTCGAAGAAATTATGTGCCGGCTCCCGATTTTGCCCGCGCCTTTGCACAGGCTTATCCTGCACCAACGGCAGATGCGATTACCGGCGAACTGGCGCGGTTTCTGACGCGAACAACCGGCGCGCCGGTGCAAACAATCGATTTCGATGAAAGTGCAATCGATAGGCATCTGCAAATGAATTTGCGCGTCGCCGATAAAAAAACCGGCGCGACGCAAATTATTCTGGCGCAATCGCGTGACCTCGCCGAACTGAAAAAGCGTTTTGGTTCAAAAGCCGAAAAAGCCTTTGCCGAGCATGCGGGCGAACGTTTGGTGCAGGAAGGCCTGAAAGCATTTCCGGACTCAACGATACCCTTGCAGGTTCCAGGTGCTGCAGGTGTGCTGGCATTTCCTGCTTTGGTTGATGAGGGCGATACGGTTGCGCTACAGGTATTTGCCGACAAGGAGCAGGCGCTGCAAGAGCACGAGCGTGGTGTTCGCCGCCTGGCCGAATTTACGTTGGCCGACAAAATAAAGCAGGCCCGCAAACAGCTTCCGGTATCGCCCAAGCTCGGCTTGCTTTATGCCGCCATCGAAAGTTCGGAAAGATTGCGCGAAGACATCGTCAGCGCGGCATTGAAAGCATTGTTGCAGCATGATCTGGCCGATATTCGCGACAAGACGCAATTTGAAGCGCGTATCCAATCATTGAGCCGTGACCTGTTCCCGGAAGCGGTAAAAAATCTCAATCTGGCGGAAACCATTTTGGCGAGCTACGCGCAGATCAAGCCGAAGCTCGAATCAAACCTGATGGGCTGGGCGCGCGCGAATCTCGACGATTTGCAGTCACATCTTCGCAGTCTGGTGCATCCGGGTTTTTTGCGTGAAACAGCGGCCATCGGCCTGAAAGAATTTCCGCGTTACCTGAAAGCAATTGCCCTGCGTGCGGAACGCGCATTGGCCGATCCGGTCAAGGACCAGGCACGCATGCTGGAATTGAAAAAATTCACCGATGCGCTGGTCGACGCACAAGAAAAAGGCCAGATGCATGATCTGGCCTGGCAACAATTTCGCTGGGATTGTGAAGAGCTGCGAGTCCAGGTGTTTGCGCAGGAACTGGGTACGCAGCGATCCGTGTCAGCCAAACGTCTGGCGAAACAACTCGAAATGCTTACTCGACGCGCCTGACCTTCGCGACGGTGTTGTAGCCTTCGATCTGCAAGCGCCAGCCGTCACCGATGATGGCCGGACGGATTGTCACTTTGGGATTGGTCATCGCCTTGATGCCTGCCAGCTCGCCGCTATCCACTTGCCAGGTCTGGCCGTTTTCCATTTTGAAAATGGTGCCGCCGCTGAAACCCTTGACCACGCCGATAACATTGGTGGTGATCAATTCACGGACTTCCGAACCTTTCAAGCCGATGCGTGCCGGATCTTCCGAAGTGGGGCGTGCGGTATAGGAAACCCCGCTAGGCTGGTTGGTGCGAATCCAGGCATTGAGTGCAGCAAGCTCTTCGGCGCTCAACTTGTCGAGACCGGCCGACTTGAATTCACGCGAGGACATTTGCTCTTCGACACTGGAGAATTCTTTCGCGATCGCAGCAGTGGCTATTAATGAAAATGCACAGACGAATGCAATAAAAATGCGTGGCATGGTGGCTCCCGAGTGTTTATGTTTGTACTATCGAAGGCCTAAGTTTACACAATCTGTGCAGGGTTCCGCTTGAATTTATCGTCCACCAACATGCCAAGGCTAAGTGATTGGCTGGGGCATGCCAAAGTCGCTTCCGAACGTGGCGACCCGCTGTGGCAGGCGATTCAGACTTTGGCCCCGGCTTTGCCTGTCGAACCGGCAGAGCAGGAGACGATTTCGCTGCTGGAAAGCCTGCTTGCATTGAAAGTCAGCCCGGACGTGTTGCTGGCGGCGGCTTTGGCGAACTGGCCGGCATTGCACGCTGCGGTCAATCCAAAGCAGGAGGGATTGTCGCGTCTGCAGCCACTGCTGGACGGAATCAAGGCTGCCGAACAAGTCTGGAGCCTTCACGCGCAAAGGGAAAACCCCGGCAATTCCGAAGGCTTGCGGCGCTTATTACTGGCATTGATCCGCGATTTGCGCGTGGTGCCGATCTTGCTGGCGATGCAACTGCAACGCTTGCGCCAGGCCAGCCAATATACCGAAAGCGAGCGGCGCGCTCTGGCGCAATTGACTGCCGACATTCACTCACCGCTTGCGAACCGCCTCGGTATTTGGCAAATGAAATGGGAGCTGGAAGATCTCGCTTTTCGTTATCTGCAGCCGGAAACCTACCAGAAAATCGCGAAACTCCTGGATGAAAAACGTACCGGTCGCGAAAAATTCATCGAGCTGGTCAAGCAAAAAATGCGCGAGGCTTTGTCGGAAGCCGGTATCGAAGCCGATATCGCCGGCAGGCCGAAACATATCTACAGCATCTGGAAAAAAATGCAGCGCAAGAATGTTCCGTTTAGCGAGCTGTATGACATTCGCGCGATCCGGGTTCTGGTCAAGGATATTCCCAGTTGCTATACCGTGCTCGGTATCGTGCATCAACTCTGGCCCTCTATTCCCTCGGAGTATGACGACTACATCGCGCATCCCAAGGGGAATGATTACCGTTCCTTGCACACGGCAGTGTTGGGCCCCGAAAACCGCACGCTCGAAATACAGATTCGCACACCGCAAATGCACGAACACGCGGAACTGGGCGTCGCGGCACATTGGCGCTACAAGGAAGGAGGTCCGGGTGATGCCAGCTTCGAGCGCAAGGTGGCCTGGATGCGGCAGTTGCTGGAACAGCGCGATGGCGATGAATCACATGATCTGCTAGCGGGCTTCAGCACCGAGTTGATGGAAGACCGGGTTTATCTACTGACGCCGAAGGGCGAGGTGTTCGATTTGCCGCACGGCTCGACCGTGCTTGATTTCGCCTATCACGTGCATACCGAAGTCGGGCATCGTTGCCGCGGTGCAAAAGTGAATGGCCGCATCGTGACGCTAGATTTCAAACCGGCCAGCGGCGACCGCATCGAAATCATTACCAGCAAAGTATCCGAACCACGCCGTGATTGGCTGATGGCATCCAACGGGTTTCTGGTCAGTGGCCGTGCGCGCGACAAGGTGCGTGCCTGGTTCCACAAAATTGATCGTGCCAGAAACCTGCAGGCCGGCCGTGACATTCTGGAAAAGGAATTGCGTCGTGTCGCCTTGTTGAATGCCGATCTGGCGCCGATTCTCGAAAAATTCCGTTTGCCCAATACCGATGAATTGTATCTTGCGCTCGCGTTGGGCGATGTCGGTCCGAACCAGGTCAGCCGCGCCCTGCACGAGCACCAGCAAACCAGCAAGCTACCCGAAGTCGTAAAAATCACCCCGAAAAAGTATGCGATCAAGAAAAACGCCGGACAATTTACGGTGGAAGGTGTCGGCAATTTACTGACGCAGCTTGCGCGTTGCTGCCAGCCCGTTCCCGGCGATGAAATCATCGGCTACCTGACGCGCGGGCGCGGAGTCAGTATCCACCGGGCCTCCTGTGCATCGCTGCAACGATTACTGAGTCAGCACGAAGACCGTTGCCTGCCGGTCAATTGGGGTGAATCGGATAAATCCCGTTATCTTGTGAACGTGGTCGTGCGTGCCTTTGATCGCAAATGGCTGCTGAAAGACATCACCAACATCATCGGGCAGAACGAAGTGCAGATTCAGGGAGTGGAATCAAGAATCGATGCGAGTCATGGTATGGCCGAAATCAATTTTTTGCTGAAAGTGAGCGATTTCGAACAACTCAGTGATTTGCTCGGACGCCTGAATGCGGTCCCGGGAATCCAGGAAGCGAGACGATTGGGATAGATGGGTTATCGTTTTATGCTCATGTAATTTTCTAAAGCTGAGAGTAGGCAATGCATAACCGAAATTTCCAAGGAAACACTGTTGCTTTGCTATTTGCGGCGTCCCTTGTTTTTTCTTCTGCGGCATCTGCGCTTTATGCGGTTGCCATCAATGTCGAATTTGAAGACGGGTCGCGACGTTCCGTGAAAACAAAAAACGAGTGCTTTTGCAGTATTCAGTTTATTGCCGGCAAGTGGCGAGTTTATTCAGATACAGCGGCACTGGGTAGATTCTGTTTTCCCGAGCTCACCAAGATTGAGGATCGTTCGGAGTCTGTAATTGGCGGGAATGACCAGCTAATTTCCGGTACGGAAATAAAATTCCCCTTGTTGATCGAAAACAAGGCTGGGCTTGAAAAGGCCGGTTTTTATATTATTCGAATGAAGCTGACGTATTCTAAAAAGAAAACAATCTGTATTGCTTCTTTGGTGCGCGAGTATTCGGATGGTAAAGCGCCCGCGAATGCAACCGGGAGTAACGAAATCCCGCTTGATTGCCAATTATTCTCGCCATGACCCATGACAAAGATGCGAAAGATAGCTGGTATCCAGCAGCACGAGATCCGGATATCGATGCCCGGCTTTATGATAAATGCTGGTGATTACATCGGGCCCGCAAACCCAGAGAATATCGGTTTGGTGCAGGTCGGAGGGGTCCGAATCGATCAGGAATGCAAGTCGTTCGATACACTCAAGAATAACCTCTTCGAGAAAGGGATGCCTGATGACATTCGTGCCGAAAGCATAGTTGGCAATTCTCAGAACGTTTTCAGGATTCTTGCATTCCCGTGGCCCCAGTTTATTGACATGCTTGACGATCATTTCCGTAAATAGAATCAGGAAATTGCCGGATTTTAACGGGATATTTTTCCTGATCCTGCAATCAATGTCGAAATAGAAATTGCCGTGGAAATAGATATGGAGCAGGCGGCCCAGATCTGCCTTGATGATCCAGTGTGGAATGCGGCCCCATAGTTTTTCCAAGCGTGGATAGTGCTTCACCAAAGGCTCAATATCGCCAGGGGACAGGATATTGGTTTCGCAGAAGAAATTTTTATTGGAATCAATGCATGTCGCCGGAACGGGACTTTTTTCGGAGGGCTTGAAATTCCACATGTAGTTGGCGATGTATTGGCTCATATTGTTTTCAGCCTGTGCATTTCAAGATAAAAGCATTGTCCGTATTTCCTGTTCGGCCGCACGTTCGGAAAAAAAATCTTCCGCGACTGCATATGCGTTCTTGGAAACGAGATTCCAGAGTGTTTCGTTCTCATAAAAGGCCAGTATGGAATCGGAAAGGGCCTGCGGGGTCTCCGCCAGAATTACCGATTCGCCGTTCCTAAGGTACATGCCGTCTACTGCAATGCCGGTGGCAATGGATGGGAGACCCGATGCCAATGCCTGGCTGATTTTCCCTTTTGCGCCCGCGCCATAACGTAATGGCGCGATGTTGATGCGGGCATCGTCGATGCATTTCTCGATGTCCTGCACATGGCCCAGAAATGCGACATTCATGGATTCGAATTTCTTTATCCATTGCTCCGGCGCCCCGGCTCCCACAATGTTCAGTGTAATGTCCGGTCGTGCTGCATGCACGGTCGGCCAGGACGATTCAAGAAACCATTGCAGGCCATCCTGATTGGGCGGATGCCTGAAATTGCCCACGAACAAAATTCCTTTGCGATCGCCGAATGCCGGTATCCCATGACGAAGCGGGTGGATATTGGAAATGCGGCGGATGTTTTTTCCAGGGAAAGTTGAAGACAATGAGTGACGTTCGGATTCACTAACTACCCAGGTCTCGTCGCATTTTTCTATCAATGCGAACTCTCGCGTACGGGTCGCCATCGCATTTTTTCGCAGAGTGTCGGATTGGACGATCTCCGCTTCCTGCATTTCCCGCACATGATGCAAGTCCACCGTATCAAAAATCAGCTTTGCTCCCGGAAAATGCTTCCGCAGTGCATTGTAAATGCCATGTAAAAGATCTACGCGGCTCGCAATAACAACATCGAAGCGACCCGCATTTTCTTTCAGCCAGTCAAGCATGTTTTTTGTCCATGGCCGGTAAGAGCAGGCAATGGCATGTTGCTGAAGACGCGGGGTATCAACAGGGTCATATGCTAAATCCGCAGGCAGAAAATGGATGTCGCAGTCTTGCCGTTGCAGGACTCGCATCAATTGAAAAAGACGCAGCGAGCCGGAATCCTGCTCGGGTTTTGGCGTGTGTTCGTCGAGGATCAGGACTTTTTTTCGGGAAGACGTGAACACCAGCGCCTTGCTTTCCGATTCGTTGTCGGGTCGTGCAGGGTAGTTGGCAAGTACTGAACGCCAGCGCTCGGCAAATTTGAGTTGGTGCGGGATCTGGAATGCCTTCATCCCGCTGTCGAGTCTTGTACCCGAAGTTGCCCCCTCGATATGCACCACACGGGAAAAAGGCTGGTAGCGAATTTTCAGACCTCGGGCATGCACGCGCATTGCCAGATCGGTATCTTCGAAATAGCCCGGCGCAAAATGCGAATCGAATCCGGCCAGATCGTCGAAGACAGTCTTGCGAATGGCCAGTACCGCACCTGAAACATAGTCGACTTCGCGAACATGGTTGAAACGCGGGTTGTCAGCCTGTTCAAAACGCCCGTGATTCCAGACGCTGCCATCCTTGAAAACCGCACCGCCGGCTTCCTGCAAAAGGCCGTTCGGATACAGCAGTTTTGCACCGGCAATGCCGGTGTCCGGGAACTGCTCGAATGTTTCGAGCAAGGCATCGAGCCATCCCGCTTGCACAACGGTGTCGTTATTCAGAAACACCAGCATCTCGCCACGGGCCTGTTCCGCGCCCTTGTTGCTGGCAAAAACATAGCCGCTTTGTTCGGGCATTTGCACCAGCCGCAAGCCCTGGATTCCCGATAAAAAATCAAAACTCGCATCGGTCGAGGCATCGTCGACGATGATGACTTCAAAGCTCGCGTGATTCGGATGAAGCCGCAGACTGGCGAGGCATTGCAGGGTCAAGTCGAGCTTGTCGTGTATCGGAATGATCAAGCTGGCGCAGGGCCTTGCGCAGCCGAAATCTGCCTTGTTCAGGCTCTCAATGTCGGCCGGGCCTGGAAAGCGCAGTTCCGGTTCCGCGCGATCTTGCTTCAAAGGCTTCTTCAGGCGTGGCGAAAGCATGGCCAGGCTTGCTTTCAGGCCCCGCACGCGCAGGCTGCGCAAACCCCGTTGCAGCAGGCTTCGGCTTCGTCGGTAGTGGTATATAAATCGGTCTCTCATCAAATCTGAATTAGTTCGGTAATTTATTGTCCAAACACACCATGAAAAATCCAGACTCGCGACAGAGCCTGATAAACTTCCGGAAACCAACATTATCCATGTCCGTGACCCTAAACGCTCCTTCCGAAGAAATCCCAAGCCTCCGTTCCCGATTCTGGACCTGGTCCTGGCGTATTGGCCTGCTCGTTCTTGGCCTGATGATTGGTATTGGCGGCCCTTACATCTGGCAGCTGGACAAGCAGGTGCGAGAACAGTTCGCGCAATTGCAATGGCAAGTGCCTACCCGGATTTTCGCCCGGCCCTTATTGCTCGCTGAAGGTGTTCGCCTGAATCCCGAAGCAATGGAACTCGAGCTGACTGCGGCTTCGTATCGCAATGATGGCGTCGGTCAATTGCCGGGCACTTTCAAGCGCGATGGCGGAAAATTTACCCTGGCCACACGCTCATTCGTCGATATGGATGGCCCGGTACGCGAGCGCCAATTGCAAGTGGTGATCAGTGCAGGGCGAGTGGTATCGGTGGTCGATGCCGCGAAAAAAAGACGGCTGGATAGTGCCCGTCTGGATCCCGCGCGCATCGCTACCTTGTATGGCAATACCGAGGAAGAACGTCGTTTGGTGCGGCTGGAAGAAGTGCCGCCCTTGATCGTTTCCGGTCTGCAGGCCGTCGAGGATCGCAATTTCAAAAATCATCACGGCATCGACCCCAAGGGCCTGATGCGTGCGATCTGGGTGAATCTTCGCGAAGGCGAATTCGAACAGGGCGCCAGTACGCTGACACAGCAGATGGTTCGCAGCCTGTTTTTGAGCAATACCAAAACGATATCCCGCAAGGTAAAAGAAGCTTCGTATGCATTGATCATCGAAGCGCGTTTTGACAAGAAGCGAATTCTCGAAGCCTATTTGAACCAGGTTTATCTTGGACAGCAGGGTGAACAATCGGTGCATGGCGTCGCTGCCGGAGCCGAGTTCTGGTTTGGCCGGGATCTGAATTCACTTCGTACCGAAGACATGGCCTTGCTGATCGGAATCATTCAGGGCCCGGCTTACTGGGATCCGCGCAAGCATCCCGAACGCGCGCTGGTTCGTCGTGCCACCGTTCTGGGTGTCTGGGAAGAATTGGGATTGATTACCAAGGCCGAAGCGGCACGTGCAAATGCCACCCCGCTGGGCGTAAGTGCCAAACCCGGCGTTGCAAAAAACCGGAATCCCGCTTTCATGGATCTGGTGCGCCGCCAACTGGCACGCGACTATCCCGCCGATGCGCTGAAAGGCGCCGGCATGACTGTGCATACGTCGCTCGCGCCTTCGGTGCAGATGCTGTCGGAAAAAGCGGTGATCGATACCCTCGGCAAGATCCAGCGCAAGCAGGGGCCGACACTGCAGGCCGGCATGGTGGTGACCGACAGCCAAAACGGTGAAGTGCTGGCCATGGTGGGCAACAAGAACGTCGATCAACCCGGCTTCAATCGTGCGCTGGAAGCGCAGCGTCCGGTCGGTTCCTTGCTGAAGCCTTTTGTTTACCTGCTGGCATTTGCCCAGCCGGATCAATATTCGCTTGCCAGCTGGGTGGACGATAGCCCGGTTGAAATTACCCAGCCGAATGGCAAAACCTGGCGCCCGGGCAATTCCGATGGCAAAAGCCATGGCACCGTAACGATGTCGTCTGCGCTCGCCCATTCCTACAATCAGGCGACGGTACGCGTCGGCATGGAAGTAGGGCCAGACCGTTTAAGCGAGTTGCTGAAAGTACTCGGCGGCTTGCAGTCAGAACCACGCCCCTCGCTGATTCTCGGCTCGGTCGATTTGAGCGTTTTCTCGATGGCGCAGATGTATCAATTCCTCGCATCCGGCGGTCGCATACAGCCCCTGCGTGCGGTGCGTGGCGTGCTGGATCCGAAAGGCAAAGCGGTGAATCGTTACGATTTCAATTCCAATGCCGCACAGGAAGGCGATGCAATCGCATCACGTCTGGTCACACTGGGTCTGCAACAAGTGGTCACCAATGGTACCGGCAGTGCCTTGCTTGCCGATGGCCTGGGCCCTTTGCAGGCAGCCGGAAAAACCGGTACCAGCAACGATGGCCGTGACAGCTGGTTTGCCGGTTACACCGGCGACCATCTTGCCGTTGTCTGGGTGGGTAATGATGAAAATAAAACGACCGGTTTGTATGGTGCTACCGGCGCGATGAAAATCTGGTCGTCGCTGTTTTCAAAATTGCCCACACAACCCTTGACCGTGAGTGGCGAAGGCATTGAATGGGCGTGGCTGGACGCTACCGATTACGCGACGACGGAAGAGAATTGTCCGAATGCGCGACGTGCGGCATTTGTATCCGGCTATCTGCCGAAAGAACATAAAACCTGTGTTGAAAGTTCCTGGCTTGACTGGTTCAAGCTCGGCGAGGATGCGCCGGAGGCGCAGCCGGCAACACCGGAAAAACAGGAGCAGTAATCCATGCGTTTTGTAATCGTGACTTTATTATTCCTGTCGATGACGGCATGCGGCCCGACAACGCCGAAAAAAACCGGCGCCGCGACGTCATTGACGCCCGAGTCGATGGTGGCGCAAATTCGTTCGGCCGGCTTGCTGGGCAACGATTTGACCGTTGCCCCTTTGCGGGACCCGCAAGTGGAAGATTTACGCAATGCCGCCACGCAGGCGGAAGCAAGGAAAGATCTTGTTGCCGCACAGGCGGCGATCGATCTGGCATTGAAAATTTCAACGATGGATCCGGATTTATTGCAGTGGCAGGCAGAGTTGTTCCTGCTGAAGAAGAACTGGGCCCAGGCGGAAACTTCCGCCATGCTGTCCTATGAAAAAGGCCCCAAGCTGGGCGCCTTGTGTCGCCGCAACTGGAAAACACTTTCGTTTGCACGCACTGCCAAGCGCGATATTGCCGGTGCACAGCATGCCGATCAGCAAATTACCAAATGTACCGTCACGCCACCGCCGCGTTACTAAACTTATTCCGGGATTGAAGTGTCAGATTTAGCAAAACGTACCAGGCTGGCTTTGTCTGATGATGGTCCGCTGGCAAAAAAATTGACGTCCTACGTCGCGCGTCCTGCGCAACAGCGTTATGCACAGGCGATTGCAGATGTTATCGACGACAAGGAAACACTGATTGCCGAAGCCGGTACCGGTACCGGCAAGACCTATGGTTATCTGGTGCCTGCATTATTGTCCGGCGAACGCGTGATTATTTCGACCGGCACCAAGGCATTGCAGGATCAGTTGTATCACCGCGATTTACCGCGTGTGCGCGAAGCGCTCGGTGCGAATCTGAAAACGGCATTGCTTAAAGGCCGTGCCAATTATGTGTGTCGTTACCGCATGGAGCAGGCAAGGGGTGAATCGAAATTTGCCAGCCGCGACGTGGTCGCGCAATTCCAGCGCGTCACGGCGTGGAGCGGCAAGACCAAACGCGGCGATCTGGCGGAGTTGTCGGATTTGCCGGAAGACTCGCCGCTATGGCCGCAAATAACGTCGAATGCGGAGAATTGTCTGGGCAGCGAATGCCCTTTCTGGTCGGAATGTTTTGTCGTCAAGGCGAGGCAGGAAGCACAGGCGGCCGATGTTGTCGTCGTCAATCATCATTTGTTGCTCGCCGATCTTGCGATCAAGCAGGAAGGTTTCGGCGAAATCCTGCCCGGTGCCTCCACTTTCATTCTTGACGAAGCACATCAGCTTCCCGAATTGGCGGCGCAGTTTTTTGGCGAGAATATCAGCGCGCGACAACTGGTCGATTTGGCGCGCGACACGCTGGCGGAATGCAAGGAAGTACCTTCGGCATTGGCGACGATCCAGCAGCCGGTACGTACTATCGAGCATCAGGTTCGAGAATTGCGGCTGGCTCTGAATAATTTTGCACAGCGCGGCAATCAGTCGCGCGTCCTGCACGATGAACCGGCAAGCCTTGCGCTTGAACAATTACGTGCAAGTCTGCAGAGTCTTTGTGAAGCACTGCAGCCTCTCGTTGAAGCGAGCCCGGGTTTCGCCGCCTGCAGCGCGCGTGCCGACAATGCCTATGTGCGTATCGAACGCTGGATGAATGTCGGCGATGATGACGATGTCCGCTGGTATGAACTTACCCAGCGCGGTTTCAGTTTGCAGCGTACGCCGCTCGATGTTTCAGCGCCTTTGCGCCAGTATCGCGAACAGAGTCGAGCGGCATGGATTTTTACCTCTGCCACGCTGGCTGTCGAAGGCGATTTCGAACATCTCGCACATCGCCTGGGCTTGCTGGAACCTCGCACGATACTGGAGCAAAGTCCGTTCGAATGGGCAGAGCAGGCATTGTGCTACTTGCCGAAAAATCTGCCGGAACCCAATACCCGCGATTACGGCAAGTCGGTGGTCGATGCCGTCTGGCCGGTATTGGAAGCATCACAAGGTCGTGCATTTTTATTGTTCACTTCGCACCGCGCCCTGCGCGAAGCCAGCGAGGCCCTGAAAAATTCGCCTTGGCCCTTGTTTGTGCAAGGCACGGCGCCGCGTACCGTATTGCTGGAACAGTTCCGCTCATCCGGCAACGGCGTTTTGCTCGGCGCAGCGAGTTTTTGGGAAGGGGTAGATGTGATCGGCGAAGCACTCAGTGTGGTCGTTATCGATCGTCTTCCGTTCGCTGCGCCCGATGATCCGGTACTCGAAGCACGGCTGGATGTCATTCGCCGCAACGGTGGCAATCCCTTTCGCGATGAACAGATCCCGCAGGCGGTTATCGCACTCAAGCAAGGTGCCGGCCGTCTGATTCGCAGTCATGAAGATCGCGGAGTGCTTGTTCTGTGCGATCAACGGCTGATCAGCAAATCCTATGGCCGGATTTTTCTCGATAGTTTGCCCCCGCTGCCGCGAACACGCGTGCTGGCCGACGTGCAGGCATTTTTCGCGAATCAGCATTTACCGATGGAACGGGAAGCGCTGGATACCCAGGAAATTTGGCCATGAAATTACTCGCATTCGAAACGGCTACCGAGGCATGTTCGGTTGCTTTGTATATTGACGGTGAAGTCAGCGAGCGTTTTGAAATTGCTCCCAAACAACACACGCAACTGGTATTGCCTTGGGCAGAGCAGTTGCTTGCGGAGGCTGGTATCGGGAAATCGCAACTCGATGCCATTGCGGTCGGTATCGGCCCCGGTGCCTTCACCGGCGTGCGACTTGCCGTTGCTTTGGTGCAGGGCATCGCGCTGGCACTCGATAAGCCGGTACTGCCGATATCCACCCTGGCCGCGCTGGCGATGCAGGGTGCAGACCAAAAGACCGGGCGAATACTCGCCGCGATCGATGCCCGAATGGGTGAAATTTACTGTGCCGAATTCCGGTTGGAAGAAGACGGGTTGGTGGTTGCTGCAGGAGAGGAAACCCTGATCGCTCCCGAAGCTTTCAGTTCTGAATTTTCCGGCTCGATCATCGGTGTCGGAACCGGCTTTTCGGCAAGCAATGCCGTGCTTGAAACGAACCTGAAATCACGATTGATTGTTTGTCGTGCCGACGCGTTGCCACATGCTGCCGATGTGGCGCGATTGGCAACGCGAGATTATCTCTCTGACAACATGATGGCGGCAGACGTTCTGGAGCCCGCCTATCTGCGCAACAAAGTGGCGCTTACCCTGAAAGAGCAGGGAAAATCGTAGGGGCGCTATTCGTGCGCCCTGTTTACGACAACTCTTTTCGCCCCAGCGTATTTGTTATCCCTTCTTTCCCCATACCTCTTTCAAGCGTGCATCGCGGCCACAGGAATTCCGGTAATAGTTATAACGAATCGGATTCTTGTTGTGGTAATCCTGATGATAGTCTTCCGCCGGATAGAATTCGGAGGCTGCCGTAATCTCGGTAACAATCGGTTGCTTGAAAAAATGGCTGTCTTCCAGTGATTTCTTGTAGGCCAATGCCTGTTTTTTCTGATTTTCATTCAGGTAGAAAATGGCACTGCGATACTGATGGCCGCCATCGCAGAATTGCCGGTTCGCGGTCAACGGATCTATGCTGAGCCAATAGGCTTTCAGTAACTTTGCGTAGCTGATTTTTTTCGGATCGAATGTCACCAATACCGATTCCGCATGGCCGGTGCCGCCAGCGGATACCTGTTCGTATGTAGGATTTTTGACCGTTCCGCCGGTGTAGCCGGAGGTCGTCGAAACCACGCCGGGCACTTTGTCGAAATCCGATTCGGTACACCAGAAGCAACCACCGGCAAAGATGGCGGTTTCAAGTCCGGCTGCCGGTTTTGCCGGTCCGTCATCAAGCGTCACGATCACGGTCGAAAAAGCGAAGCCGGAAAAGCCCGTTACTGCCAGTGCAAGCAGCATTTTTGAAAAAAATTTGTTCATGTCAAACCCTCAGCGCAGGCAGCGGGCTGCCTTTCAGAATGAATTTCAATGCAACGCCGTTATTACACCAACGCTGACCAGTGGGTTTCGGGCCGTCATCGAACACATGGCCTTGATGACCGCTGCAGCGAGCGCAATGGTATTCAGTACGCGGCCAAATCAGGCTGTAATCATTTTTCGTCGCGACATGGCCTTCTATCGGATAGGTAAAACTTGGCCAGCCGGTACCGCTGTCGAATTTGGCGTTGCTGCTGAACAGGGGAAGGTAACAGGCTGCGCAGACAAACGTGCCGGCCCGATGCTCCTTGTTCAATTCGCTGGAATTGGTTCGTTCGGTATTTTCTTCAAACAACACGTCATACGATGCAGCAGGCAACAGTTTTTTCCATTCGGCTTTGGATTTTTTCAAAGGTCTGATAATTGTCTGGACCGGTGTGGTCGCGGCGTTCGAATTGCCCAGCCAGGATAATGCCGTGATGGCAGCGAGGCTTTTGAGGATGTTTCGACGATTCATGCGTATCTCCTGTGTGTTGCCTGTTAGAGGCAACCGGATAGGCAAAAGGTTCGCAGATTCAGGGTGAAGATTGCGTAGCTTCGAATTTTCCGTTCAGCAAAAACGCTTACTTCAACAAAATCAGTGTGCCGAGGCTGAGGAAAGACAGGAAGCCGATCACGTCGGTAAAGGTGGTCAGCACGACGCCGCCAGCGAGGGCGGGGTCGATATTCATGCGTTTCAAGGTGATGGGTACCAAAACGCCCGCAAGCGCTGCAGCGACCAGATTGATGGTCATCGCACCGGCAATGACGAGGCCCAGTTTGGCATCCTGGAACCACAGTGCGCAGACGACCCCGACTACCAAGGCCCAGACAAGACCATTGAGCACACCGACAAGAACTTCCTTCGCGATCAAGGCTCGCAAGTTGCCGACACCGACTTGACCGAGTGCAATACCGCGCACCATCAGGGTCAATACTTGCGTACCCGCCACACCGCCCATGCTGGCGACAATCGGCATCAATACCGCAAGTGCGACGACTTGTTGCAGTGTTGCTTCGAAACGCCCGATTACCCACGAAGCCAAAAAAGCGGTCAACAAATTAATACCTAGCCACAAGGCGCGACGTTTTGCCGCGCGTGGAACCGGCGAGAACAGATCTTCGTCTTCGTCGAGACCGGCTGCACCCATGGCCTGGTGTTCGGCTTGTTCGCGAATGATGTCCACCACGTCATCGATGGTGATGCGACCAAGCAAAATATTGTTTTCATCCACAACCGGTGCAGTAATCCAGTCGTAATCCGAGAATTGCGTTGCCACCTGATTGGCATCGGTATTTACCGGAATTGCGGGTTGCTCGTCGTCGATCAGTTCATTGATCGGCGTGAGCGGATCGCAAATCAACAGGGACGAAACGGCAACGCGGCCCAGATATTGATGACGGCGTGACACCACGAAAAGATAATCGGTGTGTTCTGGTATTTCGCCACGCAGTCGCAGATAACGCAGCACCACATCCACCGTGACGTCGGTACGCACGGTGATCACATCCGGGTTCATCAAACGGCCGGCACTGTCGTACGGATAGGACAAAGCCTGTTCGAGACGTTCGCGATTTTCGCGATCCATCGACTTCAGTACTTCTTCGATAACCGTGTCGGGCAGGTCTTCGATCAGTTCTGCCAAGTCATCCAGATCCAGCGTCTCGGCAGCTGCCACGATTTCATCGGGGTCCATGTCGGCGAGCAGCGACTCGCGGACATCTTCACCCACATGCACCAGCACTTCGCCATCATCTTCAGGATCGACCAGGCCCCACACCACGCCGCGTTTGGTGGCAGGCAGGGATTCAAGCAGATTGCCGATTTCGGCCGGCGACAGCGAATTCACCAAACGACGCACGGGGCCCAGGCGACCGGTATCGAGTGCGTCTGACAACAGACGCAGCTGGCGCGCGGTTTTATCGTGGCGAATGGCTTCGGCCATGGGTGGCTCCCTGGTTGGCCCGCGTATTATCGGCTGATACGGCGCAGATGCCCAGCCTTTTGTTTTTGGTTTTGTAGGAGCGTCCTTTAGGCGCGAATGAATTGCAGGGAAGGCTCAATCAGTGATTGGATTTATCCTCTGCGATTTTTAATTACATCGGTTGTGCAATTCCCTGTCGCGCCTGAAGGACGCTCCTAGAACGCAAAATCGAAAATCACATCTCGGCAAAAAATTGTTGCACGACTCGCAGTGCTTCGACTTCGTCATCGCCATTTACTTTGACTTTCAGCACGGTACCCGGGCCCGCAGCCAGCAGCATGACGCCCATGATGCTTTTGGCATTGACCTCGCGACCTTTGCCGCTCAGCGTTACCTGGCTCTTGAACGGGGCGAGAATCTGCACCAGTTTGGCGGAGGCATGAGCGTGCAGCCCGGTGGGATTCGTGATTGTTACTTCGTGTTCAAGCATGATCGATCACCACTCCGTTACGTCCACCAGCAGCGGCTGTGCGGGCAAGTTCATCCAGGTCCTGTTCTGCATAATGCATTACACGGAGCAACATTGGCAAAGACAAACCGCTGACCCGCTTTACCGGTGTGCCGAATTGCGCCAGCCGGGCCGCGGTTTTATCGGCGACTCCGCCCGGACAATCAACCAGAATCAATACGCCATCGCTGCTTTCGACTTTGCGAAAGGCCGCACTGGCGGCAATCAATTGTGCATTGTCATCCAGGTCGGTCTGTATTTCATGAGCGATGATCGTGATCGAATTGACGCCATTTATTTGTCGGGCAGCTTGCAGAACTGATTGGCCATAACCGGGATACGCCATTAGCAAAACCCCGACCGCCATTATTCAAGCTCTCGATGGAAGGTGAGTACATTTTCACGACCGCCTTGCCGGAAGTGTTGAGTCAGTTTCTCCGCCAGATAGACCGAACGGTGCTTGCCGCCGGTGCAGCCAAAGGCAACGGTAACGTAGCTGCGGGTTTCGGATTCAAAGCGCGGCAACCAGGTATCGAGAAACACCGAAATCTGGTCAACGAACTCGATTACGCTGGGTTGTTCTTCAAGAAAATCGCGGACCGCCGAATCACGGCCGGACAGGGGGCGTAGCGCGGCATCCCAGTGCGGGTTTGGTAAACAACGGGCATCAAAAACGAAATCGGCATCGCCTGGAATGCCGCGTTTGTAGGCGAAGGATTCGAACAACAGGGAAACTTGTCGCTTGGTACCCGCTTCCAGCTCGCCAAGGACGGCTTTCCGCAACTGGTGAACATTCATGTCGCTGGTATCGATCACGATATCCGCCAGCGCTCTCAAGGGGCGTAGTAATTCGCGTTCCCGTGCAATCGCATCGGACAAGGCGAGACCATCGTGCGACAAGGGGTGTCGTCTGCGGGTATCGGAATAACGCTTGATCAATGCCGCATCGGCGGTATCGAAATACACCAGACGATAATCGAACCCGAGCGCACCGACTGCCGAAAGCCATTCGCCCACGCGGCTCAAATCCGAGCTGTGATTGCGGACATCGATGCTCACGGCAAGTCGCGAGCGTTGCTTGTCGTCGCGGGTCAGGTTTTTTACGAAATCGGGCAGCAGTTCGGCCGGCAAATTATCAACGCAGTAATAGTCAAGATCTTCGAGTGTGCGCAGTGCGATACTTTTGCCGGAGCCCGACAAGCCGCTGACGACGGTAAGAACTGGCTTGATCGTATTCATTCGTGACTACCGGCTTCCAGGAAGGCTGTGTGACGTGCAAGAAAGGCTGCGGCAGGGTCTTCTCCCTTACTGCGCAGCAAGTGTAAACGAACCGCCGCTTCGGTGAGTACGGCCAGATTGCGGCCCGGTGCGACCGGTAGATTGAATACCGGAACCCTTAGATCCAGCACGGGGCGGGCATCGGTCTCGCCCGTGAGTCGTGCCATGTGATCGGAGTCGTGATCGCTGAGTTTCAGCAGATGCACGATCAGGCGAAGGTATTTATTGCGCTTCACGGCGGTATCGCCAAACATTTGCCGGATATTCATCAGGCCCAGGCCGCGAACTTCCAGCATGTCCTGCAACATTTCGGGACAGGTACCGTCGAGCACATCGGGTGCAATCAGTGTGAATTCTGGAGCATCATCGGCCACCAAACGATGTCCACGCGAAATCAATTCGAGTGCCAACTCGCTTTTGCCGGCACCTGCTTCGCCGGTAATGAGTACGCCGATCGAATAAATTTCGATGAAGACGCCATGCAGGCTGACGCGGGGTGCCAAAGAACGTGCAAGATGATATTGCAGATGATTGTGCAGTTCATGCCCGCGTTTGGCGGAGACCCATAATGGTGTTCCGGATTCTTCGCAGGCAGTCCGCAAATCGGTCGGGCAGCTCTGGTTCTGGGTGATGACCAGGGCCATTGGATTGAAGCCGGTAATTTTCTCGAGTGTCTCCCAGCGTTGGCGTGCATCAAGGCTGTCGAGCCACTGTAATTCCGAAGCCCCGATAATCTGGATCTTGTTGGGATGAATTACATTCAGATAACCGGCTAACGAGGGCCGCCGCGATAGTGTTTCATTACGTTCCAGCACACGCTCACCACCGGCTGGCGAGGCGATCCAGCGAAGGCTGAGCCGTTCCTGCAATTGTTCGAATACTTCGCGGGTGGTGATGCGGTTTAGCATGATGCGCACGCTTGTGTGATTTCCCCTTAGCTTGGCATTGCAGCCGAAGACTGGCAATGCTTTCCCATTCGCCTGCCGGGGCTGGCCGGAGAGAGGGTACGAACACGCCGGATTTTTCAATGCAATGCAGCGACTTTCAAGCCCATAAAAAAACAAACCCCGAATAATCGGGGTTTGTGTCGGGGTTGAGTGGGGTTTAGCCGAAAGTCTCGGCTCTTGCCTGTGAATCACCTCGATGATGGTCGGTCATCTTTTCTTTTTGTTTCAGGACAATGCGATCAAGTTTGTCGGCCAGCAAATCGATTGCTGCGTACATGTCGGGTGCAATGGCATCGGCAAAAAGGGTTTTTCCGGTAGTGTGAAGAGTGGCTTCGGCTTTATGGTCCAGTTTGGAAACCGAAAGAATCATGCGTGCATCGAGGTGGTGATCAAAGTGTTTCGACAGGCGCCCTATTTTCTCTTGTGCGTAATCGCGTAGGGCGGTGGTGACTTCAACCTGGTGACCATTGATATCTAATTTCATTCCTTCCTCCTGTCGAGTGACAAGCAACTTCGCCTGCAATGGTTACACTACGCCACAATTCGTGTTTTGTGGAGAAGAATTTGTGAGAACTTGTAAACTTTTTTTACATTCTCTTTTAATTCACGAATGTAATTCACGAAGTTTTAACTGACAGCATCAACCCAGGCGTTGGCGCTCGCTGGAAGAGCCTATATGAATGGCTTCACGGTACTTCGCAACCGTGCGGCGGGCCACGGGAATACCCTCCGCCTTGAGTAATTCTGCCAGCCGCGCATCGCTGAGTGGAGTGCGCGGATTTTCCGCTTCAATCAGCTTGCGAATCATGGACTGTATTGCAGTGGCGGAAGTTCCGCCGCCATCACTATTGCTTATTCCGGAGCTGAAAAAATAGCGGAACTCGAAAGTGCCGCGCGGTGTGCGGAGGTATTTACGGGTCGTCGCGCGTGAAATCGTGGATTCATGCAGGCCCAGTTCTTCGGCGACCTCGCGCAACGTGAGAGGCCGCATTGCCTGTGCGCCATGTTCGAGAAATCCACTCTGTTGCCGCACGATGGATCTTGCTACCCGCAGAAGAGTGTCTGCACGCGAATCGAGACTTTTTATCAGCCAGCGTGCTTCCTGCAATTGCCCGCGCAGATAGGAATCATCTTCGCGGCTGGCCTTTCCAATCAGGTTTTCGTAATGGCGATTGATACCGATTCTTGGCTGGCTGCCTTTTGCATGACTGACCTGCCAGACACCTTTTTGTTTGCTGGCAATGCAATCTGGGGCAACGTAATCGGGTACGTCGGAACTGATCTGGAGGCCCGGTTTGGGATCCAGGCTTTTCAGCAATGCGACTGCTTCCTGCATGTCCGCCTGCGACACTTTCAATTGCGAGGCCAGTTTTTCCGAGCCGATTCTGGCGAGGGCTTCAAGATGGTCCGACGCGATTTTTTTCGCGAGATTCAAACCTGGAGTGTCTGGTGTCAAAACCTGCAACTGGATAGACAGGCATTGCGAAAGATTCTTTGCACCCACGCCGACCGGATCGAAGTGGTGAATCAGCTGTAAAACGGTATTGATTTCCTGCAGGTCGGCCTGGACTTCCGGCAGCAGTGCCTGCTGGATCGCTTCCGGAGTTTCAAGCAGGTAGCCATCACCATTGATGGCTTCGATGATGACTTCGCCGATGGCGATATCGCGTTTCGACAAATGGCTTAAACGTAGCTGCCATAGCAGATGCTGGCATAAATCCATGGGTGCGGCAGTGCCCAGTTCACCTTCGAAATCATCGCTTTTCGTTCCCGAACTACGTGGCTCGTCGTCGGACCAGTCGAATTCCTCGCTGCTTTCGATCACATCGATTTCGTTATCGCCTTGTTCCTTGTCGCTGTTTTCGACCGGTGCTTCGATGATGTTTTCCGTCGGCATTTCATCGCCGTCGCCGGTGTTGTCATCAAGCACTTCAAGCAATGGATTGCTTTCAAGCGCTTCGGAAATTTCGGTTTCGAGTTCGACGCTTGATAACTGCAACAGGCGTATCGCCTGGCGCAATTGCGGCGTCAGGGTAAGCGATTGCGTTTGTCGAATTTGCAGGCTCGGTTTCATCATGCACAGTAAAACATAAGCGGTGCGTACACGGGAAGCGGCGATAAAATAATTTACAGGCGGAACTTGTCGCCCAAATAAACACGGCGTACATCCGGATTTTCCAGGATGGCTTCGGGAGTGCCTTGAGTGAGTACGGTGCCGGCATTCAGAATATAGGCGCGATCGCAGATGCCGAGGGTTTCACGCACATTGTGGTCGGTGATCAGTACGCCAATGCCGCGGTGTTTCAAATGCATGACGATTTTCTGGATTTCCGCCACGGAAATCGGATCAACGCCGGCGAAGGGTTCGTCGAGCAGGATCATGCGGGGATTTGCCGCCAAGGAACGGGCAATTTCGACACGACGGCGTTCGCCGCCAGAGAGACTGGCGCCCATCTGTTTCGCGACATGCGTGACATGCAATTCTTCGAGCAGGCTTTCCTGTTCTTTTTTGCGTTCGGCGCCGCTGAGTTCCTTGCGAAGCTCAAGTACCGCCATGATGTTTTCGGCCACGGTGAGTTTGCGAAAAACAGAAGCTTCCTGCGGCAGATAACCGATGCCCAGTTGTGCGCGCTCATGCATCGGCATTCCGGTGATCAGCCGGTCGTTGAAATAGATTTCACCGGCATCTGCCGGCACCAGGCCCACGATCATGTAAAAGCAGGTGGTCTTGCCCGCACCATTGGGGCCGAGTAAACCGACGACTTCTCCCGGGTTTAAATCCAGGCCGAAGTCGCGTACGACTTCGCGCGATTTGTAGCGCTTGCGCAGACCACGTGCATGTAACATCAGGGTTTGGCTTCTGCTGGTGCTTTGGTCTTGGGCATGATGCGCATGGAAACGCGATTGCCGTCACCGCCGCCATCGAGGCGACCGGTTTTCAGGTCATATTTGACGTTTTCGCCGCGCATCGAACCGCGCGGTTGTTCGATGCTGACATTGCCGCTGAGAAGAATCAGGTCGGAACTCAGTGTGTACACTATGGTTGCGGCCTGGGCATTCATCGGTTCGCCGGAATCGTTGACCTGTTTCATTACCACCGGACTGCCAGTCAGCGTGACTTTATCGATATCGCCATTACGGCGATGAATGATGGCGCGGTCGGACCTGATTTCCAGCGTTCCCTGCGTAATGACAACATTGCCATTCAAAGTGGAATCGCTATTGTCTTCCATCACGGCATTGGTGCTGTCGGCCTGCACGTCCATCGGCTGGTTGCGGTCGGAGGACTTGCCCAGTGCCATTGGCGAAAGGGCAAGCGAGGCGGCGAAAAGAGTGAGACTAACGGCGAGCAGGCGCATATCGTCCTTTGACATCGGCTAAAAGTTGAAAACGTTTGGCTTGCATATCCACCTGCAGGCCACGGCCTTGAAGTATAGAGTCGGCACGCGTAATGGTCACGACATCCTTGCTTTCAGCGGTATTTTTCTTTGGGAAAATGGTCAATTGAGGAGCGCTGAAGCGGGTTTGCTGGCCACTGGCGGTCTTGGGGCCGAACATCTCGACCTTGTCCTGCAGGCGTACCTCTTCGGCTTTCGGGCCGACCCAGGCATTGCCCGATTCGGCATGCCACATGCCGCCGTTATTGTCCGGAAAGCTGAACTTCGGGGTCAGAATGCTCAGGCTTTTGCCATTCGGATCACGTTCGAGATATGGCGACTTCAGTGTGAAGGCTTCCTTGCCCTTGTCGTCCAGGGTGGTCATTTCGAAATTGTGAAGCACGTAGTCGGATCGGGCAGGGCCTTCGGCCTTGATCTCCGGTTTCCAGCGCAGATTCCATACCAGGATGCTGGTGAGAACGGCCAGAGCGAAAAACAGGATGGTCCAAACACTGCGACTCATGGGTTGACGCCCCATTTCTTGAGAATGGCCGGCATCAGGCCCTGTGATTCGAGAATGAAGTCACAAAGTTCGCGCGCCGCGCCTTCACCGGATTTTTTCGAACTGATCCAGTCCGCATGGTCAAACATCCAAGTATGGGCATTAGCGGGAACGCAGGCCATGGCACAAAGTTTCATGGCGGCAAGATCGGGAACATCGTCACCCATGAAGGCTGCTTGCTGTGTCGTTATGTTCAATCGCTCGCATAGCAACTTCAGGCAGGCGGCTTTATCTTTTACACCAATGAACACATGCGACAAACGTAAATCGCGTGCACGCGCGCTGGCGGATTCGCTGGCGCGTGCGGTGATGAAAGCTACCGCGATGCCATTGTCTTCCAACAGACGCAAACCCTGGCCATCATGGACATTGAAGGCTTTGCTTTCGCGACCTTCGCTGTCGAAATACAGCCGGCCATCGGTCAGGGTGCCATCGACATCAAAGCAGACCAAGCGGATGTTCCTGGCGCGTTCAAGCAGTTCGGATGTATGCAGTGCCATCTTTACACCACGCGGGCACGAAGCAAATCGTGAATGTTCAGAGCGCCGACCACATGTTTTTCATCATCGACCACGACAAGCGCGTTGATTTTGTATTGCTCCATCAAATGCGCCGCTTCGACAGCCAAGGCATCGGCAGAAATGGTTTTGGGCGAATGTGCCATCAATTGCTTGACCGGCGTATTGCGCAGGTCGAGTTGCGCGTCATCAAGTGCCCTGCGCAAGTCGCCGTCGGTGAAAACACCGAGCAAACGATCTTCGGCATCGACAATCGCAGTCATGCCCAGACGCTTGCGACTCATTTCGACCAGGGCTTCGCTGGCGGTGGCGTTGATGCCGACACGCGGCACTTCACTACCGGCATGCATGATGTCGCTGATATGCAGCAATAGACGCCGGCCTAGCGCACCGGCCGGATGCGACCGGGCGAAATCGTCGGCGGTAAAGCCGCGGGCTTCGAGCAGACTGACAGCAAGCGCATCGCCCATCACCAGAGCGGCAGTCGTACTCGAAGTTGGGGCCAGACCCAGAGGGCAGGCTTCCTCGGGCACGCTGACATCCAGATGTACATCGGCGGCATTCGCAAGACTCGAACCAGGCTTGCCGGTGAGACTGATTAGCACATTACCCTGACGCTTCAGTACCGGCAGGATCATCAGCAATTCTTCGGTTTCGCCAGAATTGGACAAGGCCAACACCACATCGGCATCGGTAATCATGCCCAGATCGCCATGGCTGGCTTCGCCGGGATGCACGAAAAAGGCGGGGGTGCCGGTTGAAGCCAAGGTCGCGGCAATCTTGGTAGCGATATGGCCGGACTTGCCCATGCCGGTGCAAATAACCCGGCCCTGGCATTGCAGCAACAGCCGGCAAGCCTGGGCAAACTCCGCGCCGATCCGGCTCTGAACCGCGTGCAGCGCCTGAATTTCAACCGCAAGTACGCGCTGGCCACATTGGATCAGCGAGGCATCGGTCAGGGCGTCGTTCTTCAGATTAGCGTTCATCAATACGGGGTTGGCGGTATCATGTGCGTCTATTGTAATCCAATGCATTGTTTTTAACCCCCACAATCATAAGCCGCCCATGAACGCCCAACAGATCCAAGACCTAATCCTTGCCGGCATGCCCGGCGCCGAAGCCCGGGTAATGGGCGAAGACGGCGTGCACTTCGAAGCCGTCGTCATCTCCGAGGCATTCCAGGGCAAATTGCCTCTGGCCAGACATCGCATGGTCTATGCGACGCTGGGCACCTTGATGGGCGGTGAAATCCACGCCCTGGCATTACGCACGCTGACTCCGCAAGAAGCACAGGCTTCTCACTAAAACTTTCAACCAGAAGAAAAGTACATGGCAAAAATTATTGTTACCGGCGGCGAAGTATTGAATGGCGAAGTGCAGATTTCCGGCGCGAAGAATGCGGTGCTGCCGATCTTGTGCGCGACCTTGCTCGCGGACAGCCCGATCTCTATCGGCAATGTGCCGCATCTGCATGATGTGACCACGACTGTCGGTTTGCTCGGCGCACTTGGCGCACAACTGAGCATCGATGAGAAATTGACGATCACGGTGGATCCTACCCATCCGATCAATACCGTCGCGCCCTACGAATTGGTGAAAACCATGCGTGCATCGATTCTGGTGCTCGGACCTTTGTTGGCGAAATACGGCCATGCCGAAGTGTCTTTGCCGGGTGGTTGCGCGATTGGTTCGCGTCCGGTCGAACAACATATTCGCGGCTTGATTGCCCTGGGTGCCGACGTCGTCGTTGAAAACGGTTTCGTGAAAGCAAAATGCGATCGTTTGAAAGGCGGCCGCTACGTATTCGACATGGTCACCGTAACGGGTACGGAAAATGTCTTGAGCGCCGCCGTGTTGGCGAAAGGAACCACGATTCTGGAAAACTGCGCCGAAGAACCCGAAGTCGTCGATTTGGCGCATTGCCTGATGGCGATGGGCGCGAAGATCGAAGGCGCCGGTACCAATAAGATGATTATCGAAGGTGTTGATAGCCTGCGTGGTTGCCATTACGACGTGATGCCGGATCGCATCGAAACCGGCACCTTCCTGATCGCCGGTGCAATGACTGGCGGTCGTGTTGTTTGCCGGAAAACCCGTGCCGGAATTCTTGATGTGGTATTGCAAAAACTCGAAGATGCCGGCGCCGAAATTACCACCGGTGCCGACTTCATCGAAATCAACATGCATGGCAGGCGTCCGAAAGCAGTCAGCTTGACCACGGCGCCATACCCGGCCTTCCCGACCGACATGCAGGCGCAATTTGCTGCGATGAATTGCATGGCCGATGGTGTCGGCGTGATCAAGGAGACGATTTTCGAAAACCGCTTCATGCACATGAATGAATTAATGCGTCTGGGTGCCGATATCCAGATTGACGGACACACTGCAATTATCCGCGGCGTCGAAACACTGACCGGTGCGCCGATCATGGCGACCGATTTGCGTGCGTCGGCATCGCTCGTGTTGGCTGGCCTGGTCGCGAAGGGCGAAACCATCATCGACCGGATTTACCACATTGATCGCGGCTACGAAAACATCGAGGAAAAACTCGGCGGGCTCGGCGCGAAGATTCGCCGCGTGCCGGGTTGAATCTGGTACTGCAGACAGAACCCGCGGGTACGAAACGGATCAAGGAAAAGGCAGCGGAAGCTGCCTTTTCTTTTCAGTGCCGATTTCTCAGAACTCCATTCTTAATCCGAGCGACAGGTTTTCCTGATCCAGTCTATCGCGCCCCAGCATTTTTTCGTAATAGATAAACCCGGAGCGTCCACGCGACAGAATCATCGATAATCCCAGTCCGATTCTGAAGTAGCTCTTGTCCTCGGGATCACCTGTTACCGAAATCGGCGTACCGGTCGGATCATAAATAAACGATGCCTGGATCGATTGCGGATCGTCCTTGAATTCGCGTTCCCATTCCAGCTGCATATGCGGCATCAACACACCCCAGTCGGTGCTATGACTGTAGGCAAATTTGCTGCCGATGATGGTTGCCAGCGAGGTCAGGCTGCGGCTCTCGATATGCAGACCAAGGCCGGAACCATTTCCTCCGAGCAGTAATTCGTCGTAGGCATCGAAATCCAGTTTCGTGTACGTAATCCGGCTATACGGCCCGATCGCCCAGCCA
>ERZ795061.278-NODE-278-length-53512-cov-7.062480_pt1 | contig 53512 bp, 45 predicted proteins | sample MGYA00375145_ERZ795061 | MGnify/ENA primary metagenome ERZ795061 (study PRJEB30190, sample SAMN05720144) | anaerobic digester metagenome | isolation source: active sludge of municipal wastewater-treating anaerobic digesters | place: USA | collected 2014-12-22 ... | reverse complement strand
TATCGCAGGGCGGTCTGCCCGATCTGCGCGCGCAGACGACGCTGCCCGATCATGGGTGCGGCAATGAGGCGGCTACCAAGATGGCGGAGGGCCAGTTTGCGCGCACGTCACCGCCCGAAATGCCCAAAGGGCGCGCGCGCGAGTTGCAGTTCAACAATGACCGCGATAGCATCGCGCCGCCCTCGTTCGGCGCGGCCTATGGGGCCGAGATGGTGACCACGGCGGGGGAAGGACATGCCGAGCTGATCGCGCCCGACACGATATCCTGGGGCAAGCAGCGGGCGGTGATCTTGAAGGCTTTTGGCCTGAAGGACGCAAAGAAGTGACTTTGGAAGCGGCCCTTGCGCGCGACGCGGCGGACCCGCTGGCGCATTATCGTGATCGCTTTGTGCAGAGCGAGGGGCTGATTTATCTCGACGGCAATTCGCTCGGGCAATTGCCCAAGGCGACGATTGCCGCGACGACGGAGCTTGTGACGAAGGCCTGGGGCGAGCGGCTGATCCGCAGCTGGAATGAGGGCTGGATCGACGCGCCGGCCCGCGTGGGCGCCATGATCGCGCCGCTGATCGGGGCCGAAGCGGACGAGGTGATTGTGGCGGATTCGACTTCGGTGAATCTGTACAAACTGATCGTCGCGGCGCTGCGTCTTGATCCGGCGCGCAAGGTGGTGGTCAGCGAGGCGGGGAATTTTCCGACCGATCTGCATATTGCCGAAGGTGCGGTGGCGGCGGTCGCAGGGGCGGAACTGCGCGTGGTCGAGCGGCGCGCGCTGGCGGAGACGCTGGGCGCGGATACGGCGTTGCTGCTGCTCACCCATGTGCATTACAAGACGGCGGAACGCTTCGACATGGCGGGCTGGACCAAGGCCGCACATGATGCGGGTGCGCTGGTCTGCTGGGACCTCAGCCATAGTGCGGGCGCAGTGGCGGTTGAGCTGAACGCGGCGGGTGCCGATCTGGCGGTTGGGTGCGGTTATAAATATCTCAACGGCGGCCCCGGTGCGCCTGCGTTTCTGTACGTGGCGAAGCGGTGGCAGGACGCGTTGCATAATCCGCTATCGGGCTGGATGGGCCACGCCGCGCCGTTCGAATTTGCCGATGGCTATGAGGCGGCGGCGGGGATGAAGCGCTGGCTGACGGGCACGCCTTCGGTCTTGGGCCTTGGCGCGCTGGAAAGCGGGCTCGGGCTTTGGGAGGGGATTGACCTCGCTCAGGTTACGGCGAAGTCGGCGGCCTTGTGGGACATATTCCACGCCGCCGGAACCGCCACTGGCCTTGAATGCGTCACGCCATCGGACCCGGCCAAACGGGGCAGCCATATCTCTTTCCGCCATCGCCAAGCCTATGAAATCGTTCAGGCGCTGATCGCACGCGGCGTGATCGGCGACTTCCGCGACCCCGACATATTGCGCTTCGGCCTGACCCCGCTGACGCTCAGTCACGCCGATATCTGGCGCGCGGGGGAGATGCTGGTCGAGATTGTCGAAAGCGGTGAATATCGCCGGCCGGAATTCGCTGTACGTAATGCGGTGACATAGGGCGCTGTCCCTGCTACGGGGCCGCGCATCATGCTAAATCTGAACGGTATCACCGTGCGCCTTGGCGGACGCACTATCCTTGACCGCGCCACGGCGGCCCTACCTCCTTATGGGCGGGTGGGCCTGATCGGGCGCAATGGCGCGGGGAAGTCTACCTTGATGAAGGTGATGATCGGCTCGCTGGAGGCCGATGACGGCTCGCTCGAAATGCCCAAGGGCACGCGTATCGGCTATATTGCGCAGGAGGCTCCGGCCGGGGACTCGACGCCGTTCGACACCGTGCTCGCCGCCGATACCGAGCGTGCGGCGCTGATGATCGAAAGCGAGCAGGAGGGGCTGGACCCCGACCGCATGGCCGAGGTGCACGAACGGCTGATCGCTATCGACGCCTATACCGCCCCTGCGCGCGCGTCGCGCATATTGGTGGGTCTTGGCTTCGACGAAGAAATGCAGGGCCGTCCGCTCGACAGTTTTTCGGGCGGCTGGAAAATGCGCGTGGCGCTGGCGTCTTTGCTGTTTTCGCAGCCGGACCTGCTGCTGCTCGACGAACCGTCGAACCACCTGGATCTGGAAGCGACGCTGTGGCTGGAGAACTTCCTGAAGGGCTATCCGGCGATGATGGTGGTGATCAGCCATGAACGCGACCTGCTGAACAATGTGGTCGACCATATCCTGCACCTCGAAAACGGGCAGGTGACGCTCTACGCCGGTGGCTATGACAGTTTTGAACGGCAACGCGCCGAACGCGCGGCGCAACTGGCGGCGGCAAAGGCGGCACAGGATGCGCAGCGTGCCAAGCTGCAGGATTATATCGCCCGCAACTCGGCACGGGCCTCAACCGCGAAACAGGCGCAGAGCCGCGCCAAGGCGCTGGCCCGGATGCAGCCGGTGCAGGCGATGGTCGATGACCCGACGCTGAGCTTTGATTTTCCGAGCCCCGACGAGCTGAAGCCGCCGCTGGTGACGCTTGATCTGGCCAGTGTGGGCTATAGCGCGGGCAATCCGGTGCTGGAGCGGCTGAACCTGCGGATCGACCCCGATGACCGGATCGCGCTTCTGGGACGGAACGGCAACGGGAAGACAACGCTGGCACGCCTGTTGGCGGCGCAGCTGACGCCCATGGACGGCGCGATGCAATCGTCGGGCAAGATGCGCGTCGGCTATTTCACCCAATATCAGGTGGAGGAGCTGGACGGCGACGACACCCCGCTGGAGCATATGACCCGCCAGATGAAGGGGGCGACCCCCGGCGCCGTGCGCGCGCAACTGGGGCGCTTCGGCTTTTCCGGCGCAAAGGCGACGACCAAGGTCGGCAAGCTGTCGGGCGGCGAGCGCGCACGGCTGGCGCTGGCGCTGATCACCCGCGATGCGCCGCATATGCTGATCCTCGACGAACCGACGAACCACTTGGACGTCGATGCGCGCGAGGCGTTGGTGCAGGCGCTGAACGAATATGAAGGCACCGTCGTGCTGGTCAGCCATGACCGCCATATGCTGGAACTGACCGCCGACCGGCTGGTGCTGGTCGATGGCGGAACGGCGACCGAATTTTCCGGCACGATTGAGGATTATACCGACTTCATCCTGGGCAAGGGCCCCTCGAAGGAGAAGGTGTCAAAGGCCGACCGCAAGGAAGACAAGAAAGCCGCCGCCGCGGCGCGCGAGGCGCAGGCCAAGCTGAAGCGCGAGGTCAGCGATGCCGAGGCGGATCTGGCCAAGCTGGAGGTGGTCCTGTCCGCCATCGACCGCGCAATGTTCGACCCCGCATCAGCCGCGAACGAGTATAAGAACCTGACCATGGGCGAACTGTCCCAACGCCGCGGCAAGATCGTCGCCGCGCAGGAAGCCGCCGAGGCCCGATGGGTTGCGGCGAGCGAGGCTTTGGAGAAGGTTTAGGGATTGTCCGCAACAGCGGAAATCTCAATCGCCCGCAACGCCGCATTAAAGCGCGCATCGCCTTCGCCGCTGATCAGGGCATAGCGCACGCCGCGCCGGTCGAGCTCCGCCTTGCACAGGTCAAAAAAGCGCTGGCGTTGTTCGGGGCTAGCGTAGACGCGCAGGCCGTCGTCGACAAAGGGCAAGTCGATGTCGAGCAACAGGTAAAGATCCGCATAGCTTGAAAAGCTGTCGAACCACGGGTCGCGCTGCCCGAACATCATCTCGGCCCATACGGCCGTGATCAGGGGGTCGGTGTCGAACAGCACCTGTCCGATCTCCAGCTCCGCCGCGCGCGCTGCGGCGGCGCGGTTCATGACATCCTGCTGCTGTGCGATATGGACCAGTTCGGCCATACCGATATCGGTGCCATGCGCCTCGCAATAGGCGCGGCCATATTCGGGGACGACCTCGCACCCCAGATGTGCCGCCAGCCTTGTGCCAAGCGTCGACTTGCCGGTGCTTTCCGGGCCGTGGAGACAGATACGCAACGTCGTCATTCCGCGACCTCCGCCTTGCGCCAGGCGACCAGCCCGCCAATGGCGAGCACCAGAAACACGCCATAAAGTCCGGCGGTCAGGTGCAGGTCCTTGGCGACATAAAGCGGGATTGAGATCAGGTTGACGATGATCCACCAGTGCCAGTTTTCGACAAAGCGGCGCGCCATCAAAATCTGTCCTGCGACCGAGAGCATCGCGATCGAGGCATCCCAATAGGGATAGCTGGTCTGTGTATAGCTGCCCATGAAGCTGCCCCATGCCCAGATTGCCACGATGGATCCTGCGATCCACAAGGCATAGCCGGTGGCGGGCAGGCGGCGCACCTCGACCGCGCCATCGTCGCCCTTGCTGCGGTGCCAGTTCCACCAGCCATAGAGATTGACGACGAGGAAAAAGACCTGAAGCCCCGCATCGCTATAGAGCCGCGCATCGCGGAAGATGAAGAAATAGAGGCTGACCATGGCCACGGCGACCGGGAAATTCCACACCGACCGCCGGATAATCAGCACGATATTGGCAAGGCCGAGCAGGACGGCAGCAAGTTCAATCAATGACATGGGCAGGGGTGATGGCAGCATGGCCGGGCAAAATCCAGTCCGCCTGTGTTGACAAAATGGCAGCGGAGTTATATTCGATGATTCGATAATTATGGAAATATGGATTCTTCATGGAAAGTAACACCACCATCCGCGCCTTGGCCGCCCTTGCGCAGGAGCATCGCCTCGCGGCGTTCCGCCTGCTGGTGCAGGCGGGCGAAGAGGGGCTTCCGGCAGGCGCCATCGCCGAGGCCGTCGGCGCACCTGCCTCGTCCATGAGCTTCCATCTCGCGCAACTCAGCCATGCCGGCCTCATCCGGCAACGGCGGCAAAGCCGGTCGCTGATCTACAGCGCGGACTATGCCGCGATGGGCGGGTTGATGGCCTATCTCACCGAAAATTGCTGCGGCGGGCAAAGCTGCGCGCCTGCGGCATCGTGCGAAACTCCAAATGACACAGAAAGGAATGCTGCATGAAAAGGCTGCATGTGCATGTCGGCGTCGACAATCTGGACCAGTCGATCGGTTTTTACTCTGCCCTGTTCGGCGCACAACCGAGCGTGACCAAGTCCGACTACGCCAAATGGATGCTGGAGGACCCCCGCGTCAATTTCGCCATTTCCTGCAAGGAAGGCGCGGCCAAGGGCGTAGAGCATCTGGGTATCCAGGTCGAGGATGGAGCGGAACTGGCCGACGTCTATGGTCGGTTGAAGGTCGCGGGCGGGCCCGTGCTGGAAGAAGGCGCGACGACCTGCTGCTATTCCAAATCCGAAAAAAGCTGGATCGCCGATCCCGATGGCGTCGTGTGGGAAGCGTTCCTGACCCAAGGCGAGTCCACCATCTATGGCGACAGCCCCGATTTCGACCAACTCAGCGGCGACAATGCCGCCGCCACCGCCTGCTGCGCCCCCAAGGTCGAGGCGGCACCGAAGGGCTGCTGCTGAGCCATGGCTGCATTACGGCGGCCGTTGGCGGCGGAGGCTTTGGGATCTTTCTTTCTGTTCGCGACCGTGGTCGGCTCGGGCATCATGGCCGAGCGGCTGTCGGGCGGCAATGTCGCCGTGGCGCTGCTGGGAAACAGCGTCGCGACCGGCGCGATGCTCTATGTGTTGATCACCATGCTCGGGCCGATATCGGGCGCGCATTTCAATCCGGCGGTTACGCTGGTCATGTGGCTGCGCAAGGAACTGCAGGCAAAGGCAGCGCTGGCCTATATGCTGATGCAGGTGGCGGGCGGCATTTTGGGCGTCTGGATGACGCATCTGATGTTTGATGACGCCGTCGTGCAATTTTCGGACAAGGTCCGCACCGGTCTGGGCCAGTGGACAGGCGAGTTTATTGCGACCTTCGGGTTGGTGCTGACCATATTGGGCACGCTGCGCACCCGCCCGCAGGCCGTGCCGGTCAGCGTCGCGCTCTACATCACCGCCGCCTATTGGTTCACTTCGTCCACCAGCTTCGCCAACCCCGCAATCACCGTGGCGCGCAGCCTGAGCAACAGCTTTGCCGGCATCGCGCCTGCCGATGTCGCGCCATTTATTGCCGCGCAACTGCTGGGGGCATTCGCCGCGCTATTGGTTGCAAAGCAGATGCTGGAGCCTTCCGATTTGGAACAGTGATCATTTTACGCTTTCACCTCAATTGACGTCGGCCGAAGTCCGTGCAATCTCTCGTGCGGGAAGAGGAGAGAAACATGGCTGCAAAAGCTGACAAGGGGCCTGAAAAAAAGACAGGCGCGAAGAAGCCTAAAAAGGGTGCACCTTTTAGCGGGATGGCAGGGGCCTTTGATGCCGCCAATGATGCTACCATGGCGCTCGGGCCGTTGGCGGGGCTTGCGCGGGAGGATTTTATCGGCGCGATCGGGCTGATGCTGCGCCAGACGGCGACCAATCCGGACAAGGCGTTCAAGGCCGCGGGGAATTTCAGCGAGGATGTGGTCAAGATCATGACCGGCCAGTCCGATCTGGCCCCCGATCCCAAGGACAAGCGGTTCATGGACCCGGCATGGCGGTTCAATCCCTTTTTCAAGGCGGGCGCGCAATATTATCTGGCGGTCCAGAAGGGCGTCAAAAGCTATATCGAGGATCTCGAACTGGACGCGCTGGAACGTGACCGCGCGAATTTCATTTCGCAGATCATCATTGATGCGCTGTCGCCGACCAATAGCCTGATCGGTAACCCGACCGCGCAAAAGCGGCTGGTGGACTCAGGCGGGCTCAGCCTCGTGAAGGGTTTGAAAAACGCCTATAACGACATGGTCCACAACGACATGATGGTGAGCCAGGTTAATAAAAAGCCGTTCAAACTGGGTGAGAATGTTGCGACCGCCAAGGGTTCGGTCGTTTATCGCGACGAGCGGTTCGAACTGATCCAATATGCGCCGACCACCGACAAGGTCTATGCGATCCCGCAACTGACCATCCCGCCGCAGATCAACAAAATGTATATCAACGACCTTTCACCCGAAAAGTCGGTGATCAAGTGGCAGACCGACCATGGTATCCAGCCCTTCATGATCTCGTGGCGCAACCCGACCGACGAAATGGGCGTCTGGGGCATGGCCGAATATATTGAAAGCTGCATCAAGGCGCTGGACGTTGTGTGCGACATCACCGGCAGCGACAAGGTCAATGTCTCGGGCGGATGTTCCGGCGGGCAGACGATGTCGGTTCTGCTGTCAAAGCTGGCGTCGATGGGTGACACCCGCGCCAACGCCATCACCATGATGGTGTGCGTGCTCGAACCCAAGCCGGGCGATACCGAAGCGTCTTCGCTGGTATCGCACAACGGCATCGCGCTCGCGCGGCAGCGGGCGCAGAAAAAGGGTGTGATCGAAGGCTCCAGCCTTGCGCGGGGCTTTGCCTGGCTGCGGCCCAATGACCTGATCTGGAACTATGTGATCAACAATTACCTGCTGGGTGATGATCCCCCGGCATTCGACATCTTGTTCTGGAATGCCGATGCGACCAACCTGTCGTCGGCCCTGATGGGCGATTTCCTCGAACTGTTCGAAGCCAACGCTTATGCAGCGCCCGGAACATTCGAGATTGCCGATCATACGCTCGACCTGACCAAGGTGACTGGCGACATGTTCATATTGGGCGGCACAACTGACCATATTACGCCATGGCGCGCGTGCTATCGTTCGACCCAGTTGTTCGGCGCGAAAAATGTCGAATTCATCCTCAGCCAGGCTGGCCATATGCAGGCCATCCTCAACCCGCCGGGCAACCCCAAGGCGAAATATTGGAAGCATAGCAAGGGCAAGACCCCTGCCGATGTGGGCGAATGGATGAAGGGGACCGAGGAAGTCGCCGGAAGCTGGTGGCCCTATTGGATGGAATGGCTGCACGCCCGATCGGGCAAGGAAGTGGCCGCACCGGGGACCTTGGGCAGCAAAGCCCATCCAGCGATGGAGGCTGCGCCGGGGTTATATGTGTTGGAGTGATAGTCAGACCGCCATGCGGCTCTAACAATCAGATTTGATCACGTGTAGCGCGTCGGCCTGAGTTGCAACCAAGGAATGCGAATGCTGTTGCTTTTACCTATTTTGCTACAAGTTCAGGTCGTATCCGACAAACAACCTACGTCAATGCGCGTTGATTCTGCGGAATTTCCTGTTTGGATCGATTTTACGCGCTGTCTCACCGATGCGATGCAGTCAACGCCGGAGGCGGTAGAGGAACGCTCACCGAAATATGAAATGATTTCGGAAACATGCCGAAAAAACGTTGAGGGAAAAATTCTGGCCGGTCGCTATAAAGGCATTTCATCAAAGCCCGACAATAGTTCGTATAAGAGAGCACTGGCCGTAATTGACGGCACTGATCGGCAGATGAAAACCGTTTATTCAAGAATGCCTGACGTAAAAAAGCTCAATGAGCGTGTCGAGAAAATGGGATTGGGTGTAACCGTTTATGACCCAATTGCTCATTTATATAAAAAGTATAGTGGTTGCGTTTCAGGGAAATATAACGAGGCTCCGTTTCGTCACCACCCAAGTGAACGTGTTGCCGGATGGCGTGCTGCGATCAAATCTTGCGAGGCATTGAAGGCGTCGCTTAAGTTGGATGCCGAGGCAATTATGGCCAAACTTCCCGACTTCCAAGACTATGAAAAGCGAAAGTCAGCTATTGATGCTACCTTCGACGGGCATGATGAGATGGTTGTTAAGGCTGCTTCGGTTGAATGGGCCGAACCGGAATGAAATCAACAAGTGCGCCGAATATCGCGCACGCATTTCAATCAAATGACGCTCACAGTTGTTCCCAAGCATTATGTTCTGGAGTAGTTCTTTCGGTTCAGAATGTCGTTGGTCGGATTTTTCAATCGGTTGACCCAATCATTGAAATCGGTTCATCGCAGGTGCAAATATGCGTGAGGTATTGCGCAGCGGACACAGGAAAACTACGCGCGCTGTTCCTACACGTGCTAATGGGGATGGCATGCACTCGATTGCCGAAACAGTAAAGCCGATCCGGAGTAACGCATTTTTGAGGTACGGCATTGCCGTTGCCGCTTTTGCAACGGCGCTGCTGTTGCGTTTTGCGCTGCAAGAGGTGTTGCCACCCGGCTTTCCCTATCTGACCTTCTTTCCGGCCGTCATATTGACTGCCTTCGTTGCCGGTACGCGTCCGGGGATATTGTGTGCCACATTATCCGGGATCGCGGCCTGGTATTTTTTTATCCCGCCCTTCGGTGTCTTCGGGATGGACGTGCAAACCGCGTTCGCGCTTGGCTTTTACGCTTTCATCGTCGGCGTCGATATTGCACTGTTCCATTTCATGTTCAAAGCCGCGGACCAGTTGCGGTCCGAACGCGAGGTCACCGCACGGCTGTATGAGCGGCAACGGACGATGTTCCAGGAACTGCAGCACCGCGTGGCAAATAATATGACCGTTGTGGCCGCCTTGCTGAATATGCAGAAGCGCAAGGTTGCCGCCGATCCGACAACCGCATCATCCGCACTGGACGAAGCGGCAAAGCGTATCGGTATCATGTCGAGCATCCACCGCCGCCTGTACGATCCGGCATCGGCGGAACTACCCATCCACCAATATTTTGATGAACTCGGCACTGATTTGCTGCGCGCGGCCAAGAAGCAGGCGAATGTCCGGTTCACGGTCGATGCGGCGGCAGTCAAACTGGAAATGGACCGGTTGATGACCTTGTCGTTGTTGGTGAGCGAACTGGTCACCAACAGCTTGAAGCACGGATTTGCGGGACGGCCGGGTGGAAATATCTGGCTGACGCTGCATCCTGTTGATGGCGCAATGCTGGAATTGACGGTGCGCGACGACGGCCATGGGCTGCCGGACGATTATGATCCACTCAACAGCAACGGTCTCGGCACGCTGATTACGCAGGCCCTGTCGCAGCAGTTGAACGGCACGCTGCACATGGAAGGGCAGGGCGGTACGACGGCCCGGCTGCTATTCCCGGGATAAGACAGGTCCCACAAACCCCCTTGCGCCATCTAACCGTTCGGTTAAACCACGGCTCAGCGACCCGTATATAAGGGCAAGGGGAACGAATATGGCACAGGGCCGCGAACCAGTTTACAGCATGGAAACCGTTGATGGCCGCACCTTGCGCGTTGCCGTGTGGCGGGCCAGCAAGGCATCGGGCAAGCTTCCGATCCTTTTTTTCAACGGCATTGGCGCGAATATCGAGGCGATGGCGCCGATGGCGGAGCTGATCGATGACCGCGACTTCATCACCTATGATATGCCCGGTATCGGTGGTTCGCCTGATCCTGTTGTGCCCTATAACGCTATTTTGATGGCACGGATTGCCGACCTGTTGCTCGACAGGTTCGAAATGCCGCTGGTCGACGTCATGGGCGTCAGCTGGGGCGGGGCGATGGCCCAGCAATTCGCGCTGCAGAACAATGCGCGGGTGAACAAGCTGATCCTTGTGGCGACCAGCGCCGGTATGCTGATGGTGCCCGGTAATCCGGCTGCGTTGATGAAAATGGCGGACCCGCGCCGCTATATCGACCCTGAATTCATGGCCAAGCATTTCAAGACACTCTACGGCGGCATGGTGGGTAATAAAGCCGAGCATATCAACCGGTTGAAGCCACCTTCGAAGACGGGCTATTTCTACCAGTTGATGGCAATGATGGGCTGGACCAGCGCGCCGTTCCTGCCGTTCCTGAAAACGCAGACGCTGATCATGATGGGCGGCGACGATCAGATCGTGCCCTTGGCCAATGGCAAGTTCCTCGATTTCCTGATTCCGAACAGCGAATTGTTCGTCATCGAAGACGGCGGCCACCTGTTCCTGCTCAGCCATGTGCAGGAAAGTATCGCGGCCATCGTGGAATTTCTGGATCGCCCTGCGGCAGAGGCGCGTCAGGCTGCCTGACAAAGGATTGCGAAAGGGTTGCGAGCGGGGGATTGTGATATTTGAGTCACAGCTACCCGTGTAAACGCACGGAAATTCGTTATTTTCTTGGTGTGATTTGTTAAGTTCCTCTATCTAGAGAGGACCTCGGGCCCGAGCCTGAAGTTTATCTCCCCCATGCGGTTTGACCGCAAAAAGTCTACAGAGGAACATCATGAAATCGATACATATGCTGCTTGTCAGCACTGCCGTGCTTGTCGCGCCGGCAACGTCTGCGTTCGCCCAGGATGGCGAAGTCCAGACCGAACAAGCGACCGAAGATGCTTATTCCGATAACGAAATCATCGTTACCGCAACCCGCCGTGACCAGGCCGCCCAAGACGTGCCATTGTCGGTGAGCGTTGTCGGCGGCGAACAGCTTGCCAATGCCGGTGTCGTTGACATTCGCGGCATCCAGCAGCTTGCCCCTTCGTTGAAGACCACAACCGGCCAGTCGTCGGCAACCGGCGCAGTTCTGTCGATCCGCGGTATCGGTACCGCTGGCGACAACCCCGGTTTTGAACCTGCTGTTGGCGTGTTCATCGACGGCGTATTCCGCTCGCGCGCCGGTGTTGCACTGGCCGAACTGCCCCCAATCGAGCGCGTTGAAGTGCTGCGCGGACCGCAAGGTACGCTGTTTGGCCGCAACACCTCGGCCGGTGCGCTGAACATCACCACGCAGAAGCCCAAGTTCGAACTGGGCGGCTATGTCGAGGCAAGCTACGGCAACCTCGACGAGATCGAAGTCAAGGCTGGCGTGACCGGCCCTGTTTCGGAACAGCTCGCCCTGCGTCTCGACGGCGGCTATCACAAGCGCGATGGCTACATCGTCGATGTGAACAGCGACAACCGCATCAACAATATCGACCGTTATTTCGTACGCGGTCAGGCCTTGTTTGAAAATGACACGGTCAGCTTCCGCTTCATCGGTGACTATGCCAAGACGGACGAAGTCTGCTGCGGCGCGGTCAACACGCTGAGCGGCCTGCAGATCTTCCCCGGCATTGATGCCACCAGCAACTCGGCGCTTGCGCTTGTTGCCACCAACATCATCAACGGCTTTGCCGGCGTTCCGGCGCTGGGTGGAACCGCAGGCACCGTCGGTATTCCCGCATACAGCCGCGGCAGCCGCACCATGGCGGTTTCGCCAGGTCGTGACCTTTCGGAAAAGGTCAGCGAATGGGGCGTTTCGGGCGAACTGAACTGGGATATGGGCGGCGCGACGCTGACCTCGATCACGGCCTATCGCGACTGGGATGCACGGCGTAACCAGGACATCGATTTTTCGGGTCTGGACCGCGCCTATCGCGATAACTACCGCACGGGCATCAAGGATTTCACACAGGAAATCCGCCTGCAGGGCACCGCGTTCAACGACCGGGTCGACTGGCTCGTCGGTGGTTTCTACCTGAATGAAAAGCTGACGCTGAACGACACCGTGCGTTTCGGCAACCAGGCGGACCAATATGTGGACGGCGTGATCCGTGAACTGACGCGCAGCGCGGCATTGCCGAGCGGTCTGCAGTTGTTCGGAACACTCGGCCCGGCAACGCCTTTGTTCGGTCAGGTCGCATTGGCGTCCAACCCGGCACTGGCCGCTGCAGCCGCTGGTAACCCGGCCCTGTTCGCCTTGTTCAACAGCCCGCTGCCCCGCACGCCAAATGGCGCAGGCCAGCAGAATGACGCGTATAAGGTCGATACCGAAGCTTATGCCTTGTTCACGCACAACATCATCAATTTCACCGACAATCTGTCGCTGACATTGGGTCTGCGGTACAACCATGAGACCAAGGACATCGACAGCGACCTGACCTCGTCGGTTCCTGCCTGTGCCTTCTTCCAGAATCCGGCAACGGCGCCTTACCGCGCGGCATTGCAGGGTGCAGGACTGCTGAACTCGGCATTCCTTCTGACCTGCAACCCCACGGTGAACAGCGAATTCAACGGCGTCCGTTCGGATGATCGTTCGGAAAGCGAATTCACCGGAACCGCGCGTTTGTCGTTCAAGGTGAATGACGATGTGCTGGTCTATGGCGGCTATGATCGCGGTTACAAGTCGGGTGGTTACAACCTCGACCGTGGCAGCTTCGATTCCGTCCTGCTCGGCGGTGACGGCGCGCAGATGACCGATCTGGAGTTCGGCAATGAAACGGTGGATGCCTATGAATTCGGTATCAAGACCAACTTCACGCGTCAGTTCCAGTTCAATGCGTCGCTCTTCTATTCGAACTTCAAGGGCTATCAGTCCAACCGCTTCCTCGGAAACAGCTTCGTCGTTCTGAACTACGACAAGCTGGTGTCGAAGGGCGTCGAACTGGAAAGCATCATCCGTCCGCATCCGGACTTGGCGTTCAACCTCGGCTACACCTATGTGGATGCCAAGGTTACGGATCCGTTGGCGGGTGCCGACAATGGTCGTCAAGCGTCGAACCAGCCCAAGCACACCGTTACCGGTGCTGTGACCTGGACCCCGCAAATCAGCGAAGGTGTAGGCGGTCTGTTCCATGTCGATTATCGCGTCAACAGCGATGCATTCCCGTTGAACGATCCCCTGGGTCGTCGCTTTACGGCGAATGACGGCTTCGGAATTGTGAACCTGCGTGCAGGCGTCAATTTCGGCGACGGCAAGTACAGCATCGAAGGCTATGTCGAGAATCTGTTCGACACCTATTACAACATCACGGCATTCCCGATCCCGGAACAAGGGAACAGCTTTGCCGTTTATCCTGCGCCTCCACGCTTTTATGGCGTGAAGGTCGGAGCCAAATTCTAAGCACTAATAGAATTGGAACCGAAGGGTCGGAGCGCATATCGCGTTCCGGCCCTTTTCTTTTGCGCGGAGTAGGTTAGCGTGTCGACTCGAGGGTAGGGAGAAACCCATGCGGCATATCGCGATTATCGGTTCGGGTCCGGCAGGCTATTATTCCGCCGAGGCAGCACAGAAAAAATTCGGGGAGGATGTGCGCGTCGATATCATCGACCGGCTACCGGTTCCCTTTGGACTGATCCGTTTCGGCGTCGCGCCGGACCATCAGTCGATCAAGGCAGTGTCGGGCCGTTATGAGAAAGTGGCCCTGTCCGAAAATGTGCGCTTTGTCGGCAATGTGACCGTCGGCAAGGATGTCAGCATTGATGAGCTGCAGGGCCTGTATGACGCCGTCGTGCTGGCGACCGGGGCACCCGATGATCGCAAGCTCGACATTCCCGGTGGAGATTTGCCCGGCGTCTATGGCAGCGCCGCCTTTGTCGGCTGGTATAACGGCCATCCGGATTTCGCCGACCTCGAACCGCCACTTGACGGCAAGCATGTTGCCATCATCGGCAACGGCAATGTGGCGCTGGATGTCGCGCGTATCCTGTCCAAGACTCGCGCCGAATTTGGCGGGTCCGATATTGTCAGCCACGCATTGGACGTGCTCGAAACCTCGGCGACCGAGGAAATTACCATATTGGGCCGCCGTGGCCCACACCAGATTGCGATGACGCCCAAGGAACTGGGCGAACTCGCCCATCTCGACCGTGCGACGCCGCGTGTGGACAAGCTTGATTTACCTGAAGTTGGTGAAGATGCCCTTCTGGAACCCGGCATGCGCAAGTCCGTCACCCATTTGCGCGAATTCGCCGCCATTCCCGAAGCCTATCGTGCCGACAAGCAGATCAGCATCAATTTCGATTTCTTTGCCGCACCGGTACGGGTCGAAGGCGATGGTAAGGTGGAACGGATCGTGGTCGAGCGCACCAAGCTGGATGAGCAGTTGCGCAGCGTCGGAACAGGCGAGACCTATGCCATTCCATGCTCCATGGTCATCAGCTGCATCGGGTACCAGACTCCTTCCATTGAAGGCGTGCCCTATGAACATGGGCGCGGCCGTTTCGCCAATGTCGAGGGACGGATTTTGCCGGGGCTCTATTGCGTCGGCTGGGCCCGTCGCGGTCCGTCGGGCACGATCGGCACGAACCGGCCCGATGGCTATACGATCATCGATACTGTTGCTGAAGATATCGGGGAAGGGACCGGCAAGACAGGCCGGCCCGGGCTGGACGCGCTGCTGGACCAGCGCGGGGTGCAGGTGGTGAAGTTCAGCGACTGGAAAAAGATCGAGGAAGCCGAAATCGCCCGTGCCCGCGACGGTGCGCCGCGCGAAAAATTTGTGCGGATTGAAGACATGATTGCCGCCGGTGGATAATTTCGACGCTGTCATCATAATCACATCAAAGCATCGCTAAGGCCTCTTTGTGTTCGAAGAGAAGGCTTTTATGATTCAACATATTGGTATCATTACGGGCGTCGATGCCGAAGCGGCCGCGCTTTTCCCGGGACAAAGCAAGGATGCGGAACCACTGCACGGATTTCTGGTCCGGCAGGTGCAATTTGCAGGCAAAAATATTGCCATCACCTGCAGCGGGATCGGAAAGGTCAACGCAGCCATGGCGGCGATGATGCTGGCCGAACATTATAATGTTCAGATGCTGCTGGTGGTGGGCACTGCGGGAAAACTGTCCGATATTGACGGGGACTGTTTCCAGATCACCGAAGCGGTGCAGGGCGACTATGGCGCGTCCCGCCACGACCATTTCGCGCATTATAGCGCAGGTGCCTGGCCTATAGGCGAGGAGCATATCGAACCCTTCCGGGCGATGGCGACGCCCGATATCGGCTTGCCGAAAGTGCGGATCATTACCGGTGATTGCTTTGTCGAAAGCTCTGACCATGGCCGCAGGCTGCATCAGGCGCTGGGCGGCGATATCATCGATATGGAAACCGCCGCCGTGGCGCAGGCGGCCGCACGGATGAACCTGCCCTGGGCCGCGATCAAGGCGACGACCGACAATGCCGACGGGTCGAGCAGCGGGGATTTCCAAAGCAATTTGAAACGCGGTGCCAAACGGGCCGCCGAAGCCGCCGAACGGATGATCTCGCTGATTGGCGGCTAGGCCGTGAACTCATAAATATCGTCGTCGAGGCGTCAAAATGGCGAAGATATCGGGCCAAAATGCGCGCCGCCGATAGTCATTCTACCGGCAAGCGCATTTTGGTTCGAGATCGAAGCCATTTTGGCGTCCGAAGGATTTGACCCATTTTGCCCATGGCTGCGTCAGAAAGCCTTGAGATATATCTATATCCCGGCGGCTTCCTTCCTTGCCCTGAGCAAAATGGCCTCAAACCTCGACGACGATATTTATGAGTTCACGGCCTAAATCAGTAGGCCGACGGCATGGATTACAATCCCTGCCATGCCGCCCACCAACGTTCCGTTGATGCGGATGAACTGGAGGTCGCTGCCCACCGCATTTTCGACGCGGTCGGTGATGGTGGAAGCGTCCCAGCCCTTGATGGTGTCGGACACAAGCGCGACGATATTGTCGCCATAATTTTCGGTGGTACCGACAATGGCGCGGCGCGCGAAGCGGTTGATCTGGTGCTTCAGCCGGGCGTCCTCTTGCAAGGTGCCGCCCAATTTGATCAGCGCGTCGCCAAAGCTGCCCGCCAGGGCCGCATCGGGATTGCGCGCCGCCTTCAGCAAACCGCTGCGCCCTTGATCCCACAAGCTGTTGATCCATTTGCTCATCGCCGGATTTTCGAGCAATTGGCCCTTCCAATGATTGACCTTCGCCTGCAATTCCTTGTCATGGCGCAGGTCGTGGGCAAGGCTGGCCAAACCCTCTTCGCCCTTTTCACGCAAGGGATGGTCGGGATCTTCGGCCATGTCATGCAGCAGCTTGTTCAGGCCATTGACGATGGCGTTGGCGAGCCGGTCGTCGAGACCGGTCCAGCGCATGATGGTATTGGCGCGTTCCTCGACCATTTCGCGGATGAGATGTTCGTTGGCCTCCAACGTCTTGGACGCCCATTTGATGATGCCGTCGAGAACGGGAATATGCCGCCGCTCACGGATCATTGCGGTCAGCAACTGGCCGAGCAGGGGGGCAATATCGAGCTTGTCGAGCTGTTTGCGGATCGCGCCCTTGGCGACGCCACCAAGCCTTTCGTCATCCAGCGCGGCGATGATATCGCCCATCAGACGCGATGCGCCCATACGCATCCGGCCTTCGCCACCTGAAGGCGCGCTCAGAAATTTGCCCATGGCGCCTGCGACATCCATACGTTGCACACGGCGGGCGACAACCTTGGTAGTCAGGAAGTTCGACCGCAGAAAGCTTGCGAGCGTGCGGCCAAGCCGCTCCTTATTGTTCGGAATGATCGCCGTGTGCGGAATGGGAATCCCCAGCGGATGCCGGAACAACGCCGTGACGGCAAACCAGTCGGCAAGGCCGCCGACCATGCCCGCCTCGGCAAAGGCCCGCAAAAAGCCCCAATGCCCCTGATAACGGGTTTCCAGATAATTTCCGGCAACGAACAGCGCAACCATGAACAGCAGCAGTGCGGTCGCAATGATCCGCATCTGCCGCAATTCGGCATCACGCTCCGCATAGCGCGTCTTTTCAGACTGCCCCAGTTGATTGGCTGACTTCACATCAATGCCTTAGACGAAGGCATGCCGTGCTGCAAAGGCTCGCTTACTCGGCAGGCTGCAAACCGCCAAGATCGCCCGCGTCCTTGCCCGATTTCTTGCCCGTCGTTGCCGGTACGACCGGCTTTTCGCCATGCTTTTCGGGATCATAGGTCAACAGGCGCGTGCGCAGCCATGGACCGACACGCTTTTCAAAGCCGTCGGCAAGGCTGAAGCCTGCAGGAACGATCAGCAAGGTCAGCAATGTCGAAACAATCAACCCGCCGATCACAACCGTTCCCATTGGCGCACGCCATTGGCCGTCACCACCCAGCGATAGCGCGGTCGGCACCATCCCTGCAGTCATGGCGACCGTGGTCATAACAATCGGCTGAGCACGCTTGTGGCCTGCCTCCATAATCGCCTGGAATTTGGGCACACCCCGCGCCATCTCCTCGATCGCAAAGTCGATCAGCAGGATGGAGTTTTTCGCGACGATACCGAACAGCATCAATATGCCAATAAACACCGGCATCGAAATTGGCTGCTGGACGATTGCCAATGCCAACATCCCGCCGAGCGGCGCGAGCAGCAACGAGCCCATGTTGACAAGTGGCGACATGAACCTGTGGTACAACAGAACCAGAACAGCAAACACAAGCAAGGTTCCGGAAATCAGAGCGGTCGTGAAGTCGCGCTGCATTTCCTGTTCCCATTCCTGGCTGCCGAAGGGTGCGCGGGACACACCCGTCGGGAGATTCTTCATGATGGGAAGATTGTTAATTTTCGTATCTGCCATCGAAGACACGATTCCCGGAGCGAAGTCGGCACCGATGAAGATACGGAAATTCTGGTTCCGCCGCTGGATAGATGTTGGCCCAGCGCCAAAACTGATGTCCGCGACACGCGACAGCGGCACCGATCCACCATTGGCCAGAGGTACCGGCAAATTGCGGATGACGTCCAGACTTTCGCGCGATTCCTTGGCGAGCATCACGCGGATCGGAATTTGACGGTCGGACAGTGAGAATTTCGCACTGTTCTGGTCAATATCGCCCAAGGTCGCGATGCGGATCGTCTGGCTGAGCGCGACGGTCGAAACACCCAATTGGGCGGCCAAGTCGGTACGCGGTCTGATCAACAGTTCGGGGCGTTGCAAATCTGCCGAGATACGCGGTGCGCGCAGTTCAGGCAGAGTTTTCATCTGTTCGACCAGGGTTGCGGCCGTCTGGTCCAGTTTTTTGGGGTCTGAACCCGACAGCATCACCGAAACGTCACGGCCCGATCCACCACCACCGGGTCCGTTGGCCTGGAAGGTAACGCGGGCGTCGGCGATCTTGGTGAGCTGCGGCGTCAGGTCTTCTTCAAACTCCTGACTGGTGCGCGCGCGATCCTTGTGCAGGGTGATGAACATATTCGCGCTGCCTTCACGCACACTTTGCAGCGCCGTTTTGACTTCGGGCTGCGCTTCAATAATCGACGCGGCCTCATTGGCTACTTCACGAGTACGTTCGAGCGTGGTGCCTGGGACCATTTCGATCCGGACGCGGCTGAAATCCATGTCGCCATCAGGGAAAAACTGTTTCGGCAGCACGACCATCAGCGCAACGGTTGCCGCCAAAGCCAGCGCACCGATTCCCATCATCCAGCGCCGGTGGCCAAGCGACCAGCGCAGGATTTTCATATATTTTTCGATCCAAGCGCTTTCGCCATGTTCGGCAATGCCACCCGATTTAAGGAAATAAGCCGCGATCATCGGCGTGATCATACGCGCAACTGCAAGGCTCATCAGCACCGATGCAACAACGGTAAGGCCAAAATTCTTGAAAAACTGCCCCGCAACGCCCGGCATCAGGCCGACCGGCAAGAACACAGCTACGATTGAAAATGTTGTCGCTACGACGGCTAGGCCGATTTCGTCGGCAGCATCTATCGACGCCTGATATGCGGATTTGCCCATGCGCATGTGCCGGACAATGTTTTCGATTTCGACGATCGCGTCATCGACCAGAACACCGGCCACCAGACCCAGCGCCAACAATGTGAAACTGTTGAGCGTAAAGCCAAGCAGGTCGAGGAACCAGAAGGTCGGGATAGCGGATAGCGGAATCGCGATGGCCGAAATGACCGTGGCGCGCCAATCGCGCAGGAACAGGAACACGACAACGATGGCCAGCAACGCGCCTTCGATCATCGCTGCCATGGAACTCTTATACTGCGCCTTGGTATAATCGACGCTGTTGAACAGGGTCGTGAACTTTACTCCGGGATTTTCCTTTTCGATTTCCGCGATCTTTATCATCGCTTCATCGAAAACGGTCACGTCGGACGCGCCTTTTGCGCGGGACATGCCGAATGTGACGACCTGCTTGCCGCCTTCAAAGGCCATGGCGCGCTGTTCGCTGAAGCCGTCGGTGACTTCGGCTACGTCGGCAAGCTTGATGTTGCGTCCGCCGCCCAGACTGATCTGGGCTTGGCTAAGCGCATAGGCGTCGGCGGCGTTGCCAAGAACGCGGACGGACTGGCGCGAGCCAGCGATTTGCGACTGGCCGCCCGATGCGTTGACATTCTGTTGGCGCAAAACGCCGTTGATCTGGCTTGCTGTGACACCAAGCGACTGCATCTTGGCAGGGTCAAGGATGACGCGGATCTCGCGATTGACGCCGCCGTTCCGGCTGACCGAGGCCATGCCTTCGACCGCCAGCAGGCGACGGGCGACCGTGTCGTCCACGAACCAGCTCAGCTGTTCCAGCGTCATGTCGCTGGCTTCAACGGCGAAATAGGCGATGGGGTCGCTCGAGGTTGCAACCTTGAAAATCTGGGGTTCCAAGATGCCGTCGGGTAGATCGCTGCGGATCTGGTCTACGGCATTCTTGACTTCGCTGACGGCGGCATTGATGTCGTCGCCAATTTCAAATTCCGCGCTGACGGTGGTGTTGCCCTCGCTTGCCGACGCATCGATGTTGCGCACGCCCTGCACGCTGCGGATGGCGGATTCGACCTTTTGCGTAATCTGGGTGGTAATTTCGGACGGTGCCGCGCCGGGTTGCGATATGGACACCACCACAACCGGAAACTCGATATCCGGGTCATTCTGTACGTCCATGTTGCGGAACGCCATGATGCCCGCAAGCGTGAGCGCCAAAAACAATACAATCGGAACCACCGGATTACGGATGGACCATGCGGAGATATTACTGAAATTCATGGGTGAGGGTCCCGATTGTACAAGGTTATTATTGCTTTTTCAGAAGCTTGGGATTGATCGTTTCGTCCGGATTCAGGAAACCACCTGCATAGAGAACGACGCGCTCGGTTCCGTCCAGGCCGCTGGCGATGATCAGACCATTTGCGGTCGTGTCGCCGACCTTCACAGGACGTTGCTTCACCTTGTTGTCCTTGCCCACAATGTAGACAAAGCTACCCTCGCGGCCGGTCTGAACGGCGGATTCGGGCAATACTGGCGCCGACATTGATCCGGCCTTGATCTCGACCGAGGCAAAGCCGCCCGGACGCAGGGCCTTGTCAAAGGGCAGGGAGATGCGGGCGATGCCTTGGCGGTTCTGCGTGTTAATCATCGGCGCAACCTGCCAGATGGTCCCGTTGAACACGCGGTCGGTGCCGACGGGCGTAACGCTTGCGGGCACGCCTTCGGTGACGAGCGCGAGGTCATTTTCGCTCAGCTGTGCTTGCAATTCCATCTGACCGTCCTGGGCCAAACGGAACAATATGCCGCTGCCGGCGGAGACGGTCTGGCCGGTTTCGACATTGCGTTCCAGAACATAGCCCGAAACAGGCGCACGAATATCGAGCCGTGCATTGCGTGCGCGCGTTTCACCCAATTGCGCATTGGCAACATTGACGCGGGCGCGGGCGGCATCACGAGTCGCTGTTTTGCGATCCACATCCGCCTTCGAAATAAAGCCGCGCTCAACCAGTTGAAGTGCGCGGTCTAGTTCATTTTGTGCCAGCAACAGGTCTGCACGGGCGACCCCAATTTGGGCCTCAAGCGCGGCGGCCTGCTGGACCTGCACCGAACGGTCGACGGAAATGAGAACCTGGCCACGCTGGACCCAGTCGCCTGCGTCGACAAAAACGCGCGTTACCTGACCACCTTCGCCGACAACGCCAACGGGAATTTCTCGGCGAGCGGCCAATGTGCCTGTGGCGTTGATCGCGCGGACAACGGTGTCGCGTCCGGGGGCCACCACAGTCACTGTCTGCGCCTGTGAGTTCTTTTCGTCACCGGCAGGGGCTGCAGCGCCGCTTCCGCCCATGAAATAATAGGCTGCACCGATGGCAACCAATATGGCCACGACGATCAAGGCGATGATGACCCGACGACGGCTCGTGTTTTCGCGCTCCGCGAGCACTCCGCCGTCCAACGTTCCGGTCATTGTAGTTTCGTAATTCATATCGGCTTTCCAAATTTGATCGCGGGGCAATGATACACAGTGCCAGCACGGTTGCAGAACTGTGTTACCCTAATAAGTCACCGCCTGCAAGGCGTGCGTTTAGGTTTCGATTAACGACCCATTTTCATTAACCCTACCGTCATTGCGGTTGAACCACAATACAGTGGGATACCTACACTATTCGACGAACGACGTCGCACAGAAAAGCCGCGCAGAATCTCTGCGCGGCTCCTATAATCTGCGAATGAGAATTTAGCGGACGCGGCCGCGCTGAATCAGGTTTAAAATGCCCAAAACGATGATTGCGCCGATAAAGGCCACGATCAGTCCGGTCAGCGAAAACTGCTGCACACTGCCCATGATTCCAAAGCGGTTGGCAATCAGATTGCCGACTACGGATCCGACGCATCCAGCAACGACATTCCAGAAAATGCCCATCGAAGCGTCGCGGTTCATCACCTTGCTCGCGAGCCAACCAGCGATTCCGCCCACGATAATTGCAACTATCCAACCCATATTTTACCTCCTCTCGGCCGTTCTCCAAAGGAACGGGCGCGGCGAGATAATAACGCGGTCGGGCGGGAACGCTACATGCAATAGGCCGATATCTTGTAAACTTATCGGGCAAAAGAAAAACCCCCGCGCCGAAGCGCAGGGGTTTTCATATGCTTAGCATGCGTTGCTTAGTATTTTTGCTGGCGCTCGTACAGGTCACGATAATGCTGGATACGCGTGACGCGCAGACCCGGCATGCCCGAACGATCGACGGCACGTTGCCAAGAGGCAAACTCTTCCAGCGTCAGGCCATAGCGTTCGCAGGCGTCGTTGATGGACAAGAGACCACCATTGACCGCTGCGACCACTTCAGCCTTGCGCCGCACAACCCAGCGTGTGGTCCCAGCCGGTGGAAGACTCGACAATGTTAACGGCTCTCCCAACGGGCCGATGACTTGTGCCGGGCGAATTTTTTGGTTCTCAATCATAACGTCCTCGATACTCCATGCCCCGCATGGGTTAACTGTACCCCGGTTGCTTCATCTTCTAGGCGATGGTCTTTGATATAGCCTGAATCGGATTGGTAAACATCCGCTTCACACATTGGTTCCGCCTTAATTTTCTGCCCGAAAGCACCGCAAACCGCCACTTTCGCCCGGTCCTTGGTAGCGAAAAAATTGATCCGCCGGGTAATAAAGTCCCCACTTGCTTCCATGCCATTTGCAGCCTGTCGCACCGCACGCACGGTACGGCTATTTGCTTGGCGCGCCGAAGCCATCGCCAACATCGCCACATAATCATTTTTGCGGTCGACCGAATCTTGACGCGGTGCCGAGTGTGGGAATGTCATTTCCATGACACCCCCCTAGCGCAGCATTTTATAACATGGGGTAAAGGCGCCATTCAGAGGATGTTAGCCGAGGTTAACGGTAATTATCTTTTTGCCCCCAATGCTGTTTCATATTGAGAAGTAACGACGGAAAACTGGCCTTTTCGTTCCGCTGCGCCTATGTGGCCTGTCAAATGATTGACGATATATATCTGAACGATTTTCAGCTTGGCCCCGATTTGGCGGGAAAACGGATCGTTGTCGCGATGTCCGGCGGCGTTGATTCGTCCGTTGTGGCGGCCCTGGCGGCGCGTTCCGGCGCGGAAACCGTGGGCGTTACCCTACAGCTTTACGATCATGGCAGCGCGGTAAAGCGCGCCGGGGCGTGCTGTGCCGGGCAGGATATCCGCGATGCCCGGGCTGTTGCCGACAAATTGGGCATCGCCCATTATGTGTTCGATCATGAAAGCCGCTTTCGCGAATCCGTGATCGACCATTTCGCCGATGAATATATGGCGGGACGCACACCGATACCCTGCGTGCGCTGCAATATGGGTGTCAAATTTACCGATCTGTTCCGGCTGGCCAAGGAATTGGGCGCGGACTGCCTCGCCACCGGCCATTATGTCCGCCGTGTCGAAGGCCCCGCAGGCGCGGAGCTGCATCGCGCTGCGGACCCGGCGCGGGACCAGAGCTATTTCCTGTTTGCCACGACACAAGACCAGCTCGACTATTTGCGTTTCCCGTTGGGCGGTATGCCCAAGCCACAGGTGCGGGCCATTGCGCAGGAACTGGGTCTCGTAGTCGCGATGAAGCCCGACAGTCAGGATATCTGCTTCGTACCCGATGGCGATTATGCGTCAGTCGTCCGCAAGGTGCGCCCCGATGCTGAACTGGGCGGTGATATCGTCCATCTCGACGGCCGCGTACTGGGGCAGCACAAGGGCATGATCCACTATACCGTCGGACAGCGCAAAGGTCTGGAAGTCGGCGGACAGCCGGTGCCTCTCTATGTCATCCGCCTTGATCCCGCGACGCAGCAGGTAATTGTCGGACCGCGCGAAGCCTTGGCGGTGCAGGCGGCGCGCATTGTGGACGCAAACTGGCTGGCGGATGTTCAGGGACGCGCCATATTCGCCAAAGTGCGTTCTATGGCAAAGCCGGTGGCTGCGCGGATGGATGGCGAATGGCTGAGCTTTGATGCGCCCGAATATGGCGTTGCCCCCGGTCAGGCCGCCGTCTTTTATGATGGCGAGCGGGTGCTGGGTGGTGGCTGGATCGAAGAAACAATGGCGGTCGAGCTGGTCAACGCCGCCTGACGATTTGGGTCAGAGCGCTTCAATCTCTTTCGCGTTCAACTGGACACATCCGAAAGTCCCGCGCCGTTCGGCGACCGCTTCGGCCAGAAAGGGTACGCTTGCGTAGACGCGCTTGTTTTCGGAGTCATCGGACAGCCGGACCATTTCCATGCCCGCTTCCTTGTCGGTTTCGCAGCTGTCCATGCTACGGCCCTCAATATAGCGGCATGAGCAGGTGATATGCGCGCCATAGGCCGCGCCGACCTTGGCCTGTCCCTTGATGGTTCCCCAATTCCAGACGGCCCACACTATAACGCACGCCGCAACGACGAGGACGGCAAGACGCAGCCTGCGCATCAGGATGTTCGGCTCTTTCGCGGTCGGCTTTGAAGTTGCGGTTGCCATATGGCCTCCATCTGGTGCATCGGTACGCGCCATGCCTAGGAACAAATTCACCACCGCCGCAACCGCTTTTTGTGCCATCGCGTCAATCGCCTTGGGTTCCTGTGCCCAAGAGCCAACTGCTAAAGCAGCTGCCGGACCCGGTGAAACCTACATTGTCGATGACTCCGTGGTCAGCAAGGAACGTCTTGCGTCTGCGATTGCACCCTTTTTTGAAGATCCCGCGCTGTCCGAGACACGGGCCTTGGTTGTCATGCAGGGCGGACGGGTCATCGCCGAACGCTATGCGCCGGGCTATGGTCCCGACACGCGGCTTATCAGCTGGTCCATGGCTAAAAGCGTCACCGCCACTCTCGTGGGCCTTATGGTTGCAGACGGACGGCTCGCGCTCGATGAACCGGCACCGGTTCCTGAATGGCAAACCCCGCGCGACGGACGGGCTGCGATTACCCTGCGCCATTTGCTGCATATGTCGTCCGGCCTCGACCACACCGAAATGGCGGAAGGTGAGGTCGAGATTTTCGATGCCGATACGCCGCGAATGCTGTTTCTGGATGGCCGCGAAAATGTCGCCCGCTATGCCGAAACGCGACCATTGGAAGCCGACCCCGGCAAGAAGTTCGAATATAGCAGCGCGACCAGCAACATATTGGCCGACATCATGACGCGCTCGCTTACGGAAAGCAAAGACCCCGAAGTCCGGCGCGATGCCATGCTTGAATATGCGCGGGGGCGTTTGTTCGAACCCTTGGGCATGACCAGCGCCGTTCCCCAGTTTGACCGCAACGGCACCATGCTTGGCGGCAGCATGATCCATGCCACCGCCCGCGATTGGGCGAAGTTCGGCGAGTTTCTGAGGAACAATGGTTCCGTACGGGCGGCGCAGCTCCTACCAACAAGCTGGACGCGGTTCATGAAAACACCGAGCCGGAACGACAATAGCTATGGCGCACATATCTGGCTGAACCGTCCCCGCGCCAATGGGCAGGATCAAGTGCTCTTTCCCGGAAAGGCGCCGTCGGATGTTTTTGCCGCACTGGGGCATCTGGGGCAGTTCGTCATCGTGTCGCCGCAACATCGCCTGACGATCGTGCGGTTGGGTAAGACACCGGATGACAAGCTCGATCCACTCGACGATCAATTCGTCAAGCTGATCGCGCTTTTTCCGCGGGGATAAAAAAGACGTTTAGGCCTTGGCGACCGGTGCGTCGTCGCCCAGATCTTCGAACCAGGCTTCGACCGGTCCGCTCAGCTTGATCAGCAGAGGATTGCCCTTGCGGTCGCGCGCCTTGCCGGCCTGAACCTTGATCCAGCCTTCGGAAATGCAATATTCTTCCACCGTCGTGCGCTGTTCGCCCTTGAAGCGAATGCCCACGCCTCGCGAAAGAAGGTCGCCATCGAAATGGGGGCTCATGGGATTGATCGAGAGGTGATCGGGCGGAGTATCGGCTTTATCGGTCATAGGCCGCGCCTTTGCCGGAAAGCTTCGCACTTGGCAATATCGACTGAGCAGTGCAGAGGCTTTCTATGGCAAAATCCGGTAATTATGATGCGATCATCCTCGGGGCAGGCGGGGCAGGGCTGATGTGCGCCCTGACAGCAGGGCAGCGAGGGCGGCGCGTTCTCGTGATCGACCATGCGAGCGGACCGGGAAAGAAAATCCTGATCTCGGGCGGTGGCCGGTGCAACTTTACCAATGTCAACGCGACCAGCGCCAATGCGCAGGAACGCTATCTTTCCGCCAATCCGCATTTCGCCAAGTCGGCCTTGGGCCGTTATACTCCGACCGATTTTATCGAAATGGTGCAGGCGCACGGCATTGCCTATCACGAAAAAACACTGGGGCAGTTGTTCTGCGACGACAGTGCGCGGCAAATTGTCGAAATGCTCATGGACGAGTGCGACAAATCCGAAGCCGCGGGTGGTCGGGTAGATTTTGCTTTCCACGCACCCATTTCGGATGTCCGCCGCGCGGATGACTTATATCATGTTGTCTACAATGGCCTGAAGGCTTCGGCACCAGCGCTGGTGATCGCGACAGGCGGCCCGAGCATTCCCAAAATGGGGGCGACCGGCTTTGCCTATGATCTTGCCCGCCAATTCGGCCTGAAAATCGTCGAGCCGCGTCCTGCGCTGGTTCCGTTCACCTTGGGCGGTGACGATGTGCTGTTTCGGGAACTGTCGGGCGTTTCGGCCGATGTCGAGGCGCGCTGCGGAAAGGTCCGCTTCCGCGAGGCGGCATTGCTGACGCATAAGGGTCTTTCGGGCCCCGCTGTTCTGCAGATATCCTCCTATTGGCGGCACGGGCAGCCGATCGGCGTCGATTTCCTGCCGGACCAGCCATCAGGATGGTTGCGTGACCTGAAACGAGAGAAACCGCGCACGACGATCAAGTCCGCGCTTTCCGCGTCCTTGTCTTCGCGGCTTGCCGACATCTTGGCCGACCGGATCGGGGATGGGGGCAATTTGGCCGACTGGCCTGACCGCCGGCTGGAGGAAGCGGAACGCAAATTGTCCGACTGGCCTTTCACCCCCAATGGCACCGAAGGCTATGCCAAGGCTGAAGTCACTGCAGGCGGGATCAGCACGGATGGCCTGTCACAGAAGACTATGGAAGCGCGCACGGTCCCAGGTCTATTTTGCATCGGGGAAGCGGTTGATGTGACCGGGTGGCTCGGCGGCTATAACTTCCAATGGGCCTGGGCCAGCGGGGTGGCCGCGGGCTCGTCCCTCTAAGCGTTGATAGCCGCAATTGTTGCGTCCCCGTACTCGGTTCGTCGCAATTAGGGAACTATTTCAGCTTTTTACGCGTGTCTTTTAGGACGCAGCGTAAAATTTTTTTGCCCATTTCTGGCACCAAAGCAGCTTTGCCGTGTTTGTCCCGCGTCATTTACTGACACGAAAAGGACAAGCTTATGAAATTCTCCTCTCCCTTGATGCTGGCGACGGCATCGCTCGCGCTCCTCGCCACCCCTGCTTTCGCACAATCTGAAGATGAACAGTGGGAAGGCGGCTATATTGGCGGCTCCATTGGTATCGGTGCGCAAAATAACGACCGTAACGAAGGCGTTGTCTTCGACACTAATCTCGACGGAGATTACAGCGACACTGTTCGTACCGTATTGGGCGCCGATGCGTTCTCGCCCGGTTTCTGCGGTGGTGCGGCCAATGGTACTGCGCCGATCGACGGCTGCCGTGGTGATAAGGACGGCCTCGAATATTATGGCCGTGCCGGTTATGACGTGCAAAACGGCAACATCGTCTTCGGTGTGGTGCTGGACGGCGGTAAGTCGAAGTCGCGCGACAGCGTAACTGCTTACAGCACGACCCCCGCATTTTACACCTTCACCCGCGAACTCGACTATTCGCTCGGTGCCCGCGCACGCGTGGGTTATGCCGCACGGGGAGCGTTGTTCTATGCAACCGGTGGTGCTGCTTACGCCAAGATCGATAACGGGTTTGCGACCAGCAACGGCGCGAACAGCTTCTCAACCAATGGCAAGACCAGCAGCTGGGGCTACAGCTATGGCGGTGGTACCGAAGTGAAGATCTCGCGCAATTTCTCGCTGGGTCTCGAATATCTCTACACCAATTATGTCGACGATGATTTCGTGGTCGCCGTTGGTCCGGGAACCGCAGCCGCAACCAATCCGTTCCTGCTCACCAATGCGGCGGGTACGAACATGAAGCGTGACGACAGCGATTTCGATATGCACAATATCCGCCTGACCGCAGCGTTCCGCTTCTAAACGAAACGGACGTCAGACAAAAACAAAGGGCGTCGGAATTCCGGCGCCCTTTGTGTTTTCGGTTATGCGAGGCTGCGGGTTAGGCCGCTTCTTTTTTCCGCGATGCTTTCTTGCGCTCATTGGGATCGAGCAAAGATTTGCGGATACGAATATTCTTTGGCGTTACTTCGACCATTTCATCGTCGTCGATATAGGCGATGGCCTGTTCCAGCGTCATCACCTTCGGCGGTGTCAGGCGGATGGCATCGTCCTTACCGGTCGAGCGGAAGTTGGTGAGCTGCTTCGACTTCATCGGATTGACTTCAAGATCATCCGGCTTCGCGTTTTCGCCGATGATCATGCCTTCATAGAGGGCCTCACCGGGCGATACGAACAGGATGCCACGCTCTTCCAACGGGCCAAGGGCATATGCTACTGCTTCGCCGTTGCCGTTCGAAATCAGCACGCCATTTTTGCGGCCTTCAATCGGACCACGATAAGGGCCATATTTTTCGAACAGGCGGTTCATGATGCCTGTGCCGCGCGTGTCGGACAGGAATTCGCCATGATAACCGATCAGGCCACGCGAAGGCGCGCTGAAGGTGATGCGGGTCTTGCCGCCGCCCGAGGGACGCATGTCAGTCATTTCGCCTTTGCGCAGCGCCATTTTCTCGACGACGGTACCCGAATGCTCGTCATCAACGTCGATTACGACGCTTTCATAAGGCTCTGTACGGTTGCCGGATTCGTCTTCGCGGAACAGCACCTTGGGACGCGAGATGCCAAGTTCAAAGCCTTCACGGCGCATTGTTTCGATAAGAACGCCCAACTGGAGTTCGCCGCGACCGGCAACCTCGAAGCTGTCGCGGTCATCGGATTCGGTGACGCGGATGGCCACATTGCTTTCGGCTTCGCGCAGCAGACGGTCACGGATCATACGGCTCGTGACTTTGGTGCCTTCGCGGCCCGCCATGGGCGAGTCATTGACCGAAAAGCGCATCGACAGCGTGGGCGGATCGATCGGCTGCGCGTGCAGCGGCTCGGTCACGCTTGGTTCGGCGATGGTGTCGGCCACGGTCGCAGTTGTTAGACCTGCGATCGAGATGATGTCGCCCGCCTGTGCCTGTTCGACCGGAATACGCTCCAGCCCGCGGAAGGACATGATCTTGGACGCGCGGCCCGCCTCGACAATCTTGCCATCGGGGTTCAGCGCATGGATTTGCTGATTGACCTTGACCGTGCCCGAAAGCACGAGGCCGGTCAGAATGCGGCCGAGGAAGTTGTCGCGGTCAAGCAAGGTGACGAGCATCTTGAATTCGCCATCGACATCGGCCTTGGGCTCGGGAACGTGCGAAACGATGGTTTCGAACATCGGCGTCAACGTGCCTTCGCGCGCGCTCGGGTCCATCGATGCGTAGCCATTACGGCCCGATGCGTAGAGTACGGGGAAGTCGAGCTGCTCATCGGTCGCGTCGAGCGAGACGAACAGGTCGAACACTTCGTCGAGCACTTCCTGGATGCGCTCATCGGGGCGGTCGACCTTGTTGACGACGACGATGGGACGCAGACCGAGGGCGAGGGCCTTGCCGGTCACAAATTTCGTCTGCGGCATTGCGCCTTCGGACGAGTCCACCAGCAGGATGACGCCGTCGACCATGCTGAGAATCCGCTCAACTTCGCCGCCGAAGTCGGCGTGACCGGGGGTGTCGACGATATTGATGCGCGTGTCGTTCCATTCGACGCTGGTGCACTTGGCAAGAATGGTGATGCCGCGTTCTTTTTCGAGGTCGTTCGAATCCATGGCGCGCTCTTCAATGCGCTGGTTGTCGCGGAAGGTGCCGGACTGGCGGAAAAGCTGGTCAACAAGGGTGGTTTTGCCGTGATCGACGTGCGCGATGATGGCGATGTTACGCAAAGACATGTGCAATAGGCCTTTTGGGAGGTCAGTTTGGCAGCAACATGCCACCAGATTCTGGCGCGCCCTTAACCCAATATGTGCTGCGGCGCAACATTCGAACGTCTTTCCATCCGCAATTCCTGCGGTCTGCGTGGGATATGTGTCGTGCAAACAGAAAGAGATGCGTCAGCGGGCCTTTTTCAGGGCGGCACTGAAGACCCTTTCATTGTAGAGGGAATGGCGCTCAGCCGCGATCAGGCCGGGGACAAAGTCAGCCTTGAAGTCGTGGCGCCACGCGGCAAGCGCTACCGCACGCAACGCGATGTCGCTTTCTTCGCCGAGTGTTTCAAGGTGCCGTGAACTGTTCAGCAACGCCTGACGCTGTGCGGCAAAGCGCGCGCCGGGGTAGCGTTCATTGATCAGGCCGAGCTGGTGGCGGACGGTGCGGATCAGCAACTGTGTCGTGGCGGCGTCGCTTGGGCGCTGCAGACCTTCAAATGCCGCGTCAATGAGAGCGATCTGGTCGCGCACACTGCGCGATTGCAGACCGCCGCCCTCGCAGATCCGGATGGAGCGGACATAATGTGCCAAGGCCGACAAGATCGTCGCACTCGGTTCTTTCCCCGAAAATTCCTCGACAATCAGCGTGCGAATGAAGCGTTCGAGGGCAGGGTCATTATCCGCCCGGGAGATTTTGCCCGGTTGCGCAAGGTCGGGAATATGCGCCGCATCCGCAACGGCATTCGCCCGTGCAAGGCTGAAAAAGGCGCTTGTGACGTCGGCCGTGCCGGGCTCCTTGGACAAACCCTGCACGAAAAAATGCGGATTATCGCGGCCGTTAGCGTGGCAACTGGCGCAACTGATGTTCGCTTTCGCTGCTTGTCCGCCCAATAGGGCAGGGGTGTTGAAGAGCGCTTGTCCGGCATACACTATCTTCGCGTCTGTTTCGGAATAGGAAAGGCAGGCGCTTGGCTGCTTCGTTGCCGCGACCATTTCATGGCCGGGCGCTGTCCACCAGAGCGATTGCAGGACATCGGACGGAGAGGCCGCCAAGGCCGCTCCGCCCAATAGTGCGGTTACGAAAGCTGTAATCAGCCTGCGGATGTGGCCGCCTCCTTGATCCAGCGGCGAAGCTCGTCGGCCTCATGACAGCCAAAGCCGCAGATTGTTTCCAGCTGCGCCAGATGCGCCTTAGCCCCGGCCACATTTCCACGCTCCAACTTCAATTCGCCATAATATTCCAGCGCGCCGCGATGCTTCGGCGCAATGGAAAGCGCCGCCTGATAATAGCCCTCGGCCACATCATATTTATGCAGCTTCCGGTTGGCGAAACCCAGATATGTCAGGATGTCGGGGTGCGGTCCTGCTGCCCAGAGGGCATTGTCGAGTTGGGCAATCGCCTCTTCATACCGCTTTTCGTTGATGAGGCTTACGGCCTGCACATAGACGGCGTCGGCGGTAATAGCCTGGGCCAGATCGACATCAGGTTTTACCGGGCCCATGGCCGTCTTACCGGCCGCAACCGCAGCTTCGACCTTGGCAATGGCATCATTCAGGCGCGCCGCATCGCGGCAGCCGGTGCCGCAGTTGGACGCCATGGCCTTCAGCGCCGCAACCTGTTCGTTGGCTTTGTCGGCGGCGCCAAGCTTGGCATGCACAATTCCGAGATCCCGCCGTGCTTCAATCAATTTGTCGTCATAGCGCACAGCTGCCGTCAATGGCCCCTTGGCCTTTTTGAAGTCCGAAAGCGCCATATAACTGGCGCCCAGTAGATATTGGGCCTGCGCATTACGCGGCATCGCGCCCACCACTCTTTTGAAGGACTTTGCTGCGTCGGCATATTGTCCGGCGCGAAATGCGGTCGCACCCTTTTGATAGTCGACAGCTGGATCATATTCGGGCGCAGACTGGCTCGGGGTGCCGCCCCCGCCACCCCCGCCGCCGCCTGCGGAATAAGAAGGGGTCGCGACAAATGCCAGGATGGCCGAAGATGTGACCAGCACAAGTTTACGGTTCAAGATGCCCATTGAATCAGTCCTTTTTCCAAAAATTCCCAATATACATAGCATGACTTTGTATGTTCGGTAAAGTGTATGCTTGCTGCTCTCCCAATTTTGAGCCATCAGGCGGCTGCTTCAACAGTGCTGGCCCGACGTGCTCCGAAAATTCCTTCCCGATAATTTTGTACTGATGCTTTTTGGCACGCTGTTGGTTGCGTGGATGTTTCCGCTGTCCAAAGAAGCACTTCCTTGGGCACAGAATATATCATTTGCAGGAATTTTCTGCCTGTTTTTCTTGCATGGTTTGCGATTGCCACGCCAGGAAGTTGCCCGGGCCATGCTCGGCTGGCGGTTGCAGGGGACGATGCTTGCTTTCACCTTCATTCTGATGCCTTTGCTCGGGATCGGAATATCGAAAATCGCCGCCCAGTTTCTTCCTGCCGCTCTGGCGGTGGGCCTACTCTATGCAGCCATCTTGCCTTCCACGGTGCAGTCCGCGGTCAGCTACACATCGCTGGCGAGGGGTAATATTGCCGCATCGGTCATCGGTTCGGCCTTGTCCAACCTGTCGGGCATATTTCTGACCCCGCTGCTATTCGCGCTGTTGCTGGGCAGCGCATCGGGCGTGGCGATTGGTGGAAATGTTGTGGTCAAGATCATCACAATGCTTCTTCTGCCCTTTATATTGGGGCAGGCGACGCAGAAATGGCTCGGCAAATGGGCGGTGGACCAGCGATATTTGCTAACATTTTTCGACCGAGGCGTCATTCTGCTTGCCGTCTATGTCGCCTTCGGCGCGGCTGTCACCAGCGGAGCCTTGGCGGGTATCGAGGCCCTGTCGCTCTTCTACCTTCTGCTGTTTGCAGGCATATTTCTGGCCATTGCCTTCGGCGCAGCGTGGCTGATCGGCGGAGTCTTCGGCTTTCCATATGAGGACCGCATCAGCCTGTTATTCGCAGGGGCGCACAAGAGTATTGCGATTGGCGCACCCATGGCGGCCCTGCTATTTCCGCCCACGCTGGCGGGATTGATGATCGTGCCCACCATCCTGTACCACCAACTGCAACTGATCGCCTCTGCCCCCTTGGCAAAGCGGCTGGCGCGCACCCCCGATTAGAGGCTGCGCAAGGCTTCCGCCGGACGTGCCGCGAGGATGGGAAGTGACCCTACGATCCCCAAGATGAAGGTGATCCCAGCGCCACCAATCAAGGTAATCGCCAGAATCAACGGGTCAGGCGAAAAACTGAAGTCGAATATCTGGACGATGACATACCATCCGGCAGCCATGCCAAGACCAAGCGACAGCAGGCCAAGGACCAGCGCGAGGATGCCGTATTCCAATGCTTGCGCTCCCAAAATCTGGCCGCGCGACGATCCGAGCATCTTCATGATCACGCTGTCGTAAATCCGCGACTGGCGTGCCGCGGCGATCGCGCCGACCAGAACAGCGATACCCGCCAAAATCGCGATGGACGCGGCTGCGGCAATGGCTTGTGCCATTTGCGACAGGAGCGTCGTGATCTGCGCGGTCACTTCGCCCACTTCGATTAGCGAGGCGGAGGGAAAGACAGGGGGCAGGGCTTTTGCCAGAACGGCTTCGGCCGGTTTTGACACGGTCAATGTCGCGACCATATTATGGGGTGCAGCATCCAGACTTCCCGGCGAAAAGACAATCACATAATTCAGCCCGAAATTGTCCCATTTGACCGTCCGTAAAGAGGCGATCTTTGCGGGCACTTCGACTCCGAGCAGGCTGACCGTCATGCTGTCGCCGACTTTCAGGCCCAAGGTCGCCGCGACTTCGGCTTCAAGGCTGATCAGGGGCGGCCCCTTATAATCGGCGGGCCACCATTCGCCCGCAACCACTTCGCTGCCCTTAGGCAGTTCGGCGCTGTAGGTCAGGCCGCGATCGCCGTTCAATACCCATGCGCCTTCGGGGAGTTCCTTCAACTGGTCGACGCGTTGCCCGCCAAATTCGACGATGGTGCCGCGCAGTGCAGGGATCATGTTAACCGTTGCTTTGGGGTCGGCGCTTTTGACCATTTCGGTAAAACGTTCCGTGCCGTCGCGCGGGATATCGAGAATGAAAAAGCTGGGCGCCCTTTCGGGGATGCTGTTTTTGATTTCATTGCCGATGCTCGTCTGGATTGCAGCGAGCGTGACGAACAGCGTCAGCCCTAGTCCAAGCGCCACGACGAGGGCCTGCGTCTGGGCACCCGGCCTGTGCAAATTGGCAAGCGCGAGACGGGGCAGTGGCGCTTTGGGACGTGGCAAGCGGATGACGATGATGCGCAGCAGCCATGCGATGCCGGTTAGCAGCAAGAGCAAACCAAACGCGGCACCGACAAAGGCGAGCGAAAAGAGGGGCTCACGCGCTGTACCGACGGCAATGGCGATAATGGCGACTATGGCGCCAATCACCCAGGCAAGGCTGCGGCGGTCGATGCGGGAATCCCCCTCGACAATAGAGCGGAAAAGCCCCGCAGCCGGAACGGTCCGCGCGCGGGCCAAAGGCGGAAGTGCGAAGGCAATGGCGATGAGAAATCCGTAAAGGGCGCTGACCGCCAAGGGAATGGGATGCACCGTATAGCCCGGCGCAACGGGCAATATATCACCCGCGACCCAGCCGATTGCCAACGGCATGGCGCTTCCGACCGCAAGCCCTACAAGGATTGCACCAATGGAAACGGTGAGGATCTGGAGCATATAGATGCGGAAGATAACGCCGCTGTCGGCGCCATTTACCTTCAACGTGGCAATGCTTGCGCGTTTGCTGGCAAGATAGCTGCCGACGCCATTGCCGACACCGATGCCTGCAATGACGAGTGCCGCCAAGCCGACCAGCGTCAAAAACTGGCCCATGCGTTCGATAAAGCGCCGCGTTCCGGGTGCGCCGTTTGACCGGTCGGTGATTTCCCAACCCGCCGACGGAAATTGCGCCTCCAGCGCTTTGGCGACCGCAGCGGCATCCTGTTGCGGGGGCAGTTTGATCCGGTATTTTGCCTCATACATGCTGCCCGGCTGGATCAGCTTTGTGTCCGGTAAGGACGCCATGTTGATGATGGCCACAGGGCCGAGTGTGAAGCCTTCACCAAGGCGGTCGGGTTCTTCCGATATGATACCGGCGACCTTGAACGTTGCCTCGCCAAAGCGGACTGTCTCATTCTGCTTTATGCCGAGACGGTCGGACAGGGTCGGGCCGATGTAGATTTCACCCTTTTCGGGTGTCTGTGCGGTGCCGGTGCCGGCCAGTTTCAGGCTTCCATAATGGGGGTAGAGGCCGTCGACGGCCTTCAACTCGGCAAGCAGGCTGTCCTCGCCTATGGCCATGGCCCGCAGGCGGACCGTTTCGGACACTGCGCCTGCCTTACGCATAGAGGCGAGTTCGGCGGCATTGGCTTGGCGTTGGGCAATCCCGATTTCGACATCGCCGCCCAATATGGTCTGGCCACGGCGGGACAGCTCTTCGCTGATCCCTGCGGTCAGACTACCGATTGCGGCAAGGGTGGCCACGCCCAGAAACAGGCAGATGGCGAGCAGTCGCAGTCCGCGAATCCGGGTCGACAGATCACGCCGGGAAATGCGCCATATGGCGGCAAGCGAAAGGCTCATGCAGCGCTTTCCACGATATGGCCGTCCTGCATGGCGATGACTCGGTCGCATTTGCGCGCCAGCTCAGGGTCATGCGTGATGATCAGCAATGTCGCACCCAGCGCGGCGCGGCGTTCGAATAACAGATCAATAATGGATGCGCCGGTGGTGCCGTCCAGATTGCCGGTTGGTTCATCGGCGAAGATGATCTTCGGCGCAGCGGCCATGGCACGGGCGATGGCCACGCGCTGCTGTTCCCCGCCCGAAAGCTGCGATGGATAGTGGGTCAGGCGGTGCCCCAGTCCGACCGCTTGCAATTCAGCCTCGGCACGGCCGAAGGGATCTTCAATTCCGGCGAGTTCCATGGGTATGGCGACATTTTCCAGCGCCGACATGGTGGGGAGAAGGTGGAATGCCTGCAGCACGATGCCAATGCGCCCACGGCGGGCGCGTGCCAGTTCGTCCTCGTTCAATTGCCGGAAATCCAGACCGTCGACTTGCACGGTGCCGCCGCTTGCCTGCTCCAGTCCGGCCAGCACGGCCATCAGCGACGACTTACCCGAACCCGAAGGGCCGAGCAAAGCAACGCTGCTGTCATAGGGTATCTCAAGGTCGACGCCGCGTAAAATCGACACGGCAGCATCATTACTGCCAAGGCTTAGGGTGACATTTGATGCGCGGATTGCCATATCAGATGCCAAGTTAACAGGAGCGTGCAAGGAGATGTCCTTATGAGCAGAGGTTTTTGGATATATGGTGTGCTTCTTGTCGCAATCCAAGGGTTGGCGGCATGCGGGAATAATCCCGTAGAAGATGAACCCATTGAAATGGCATCAGGCGAGCAAGGTGCTGGCGATAAATTGGTCGTCGCCTTCGGTGATAGCCTTTTTGCCGGATATCAATTGGCCCCCAATGAAGGGCTAGCACCGCAATTGCAGGCGGCCCTGAAAGAAGACGGGATAAACGCCCGTGTCCACAATGCCGGCGTATCGGGCGATACTACCGCAGCAGGCCGGACACGCCTGAACTTCGTGCTCGACAATCTGGAGCGCAAGCCCGATCTGGTCGTTCTCGGCCTTGGCGGTAATGACATGCTTCGCGGTATCAAGCCAAAGGAGACGCGGGCCAACCTCGAAGCCATGCTGCAAGAGCTGCAGCGGCGTAAAATCAAGGTGGTCATGACCGGCATGCTATCCGCGCCCAATTTGGGGGCCGATTATGCCCGCGAGTTCAATCCGCTTTATCCGGAACTGGCCGCGCAATATGGCGCAAAGCTCTATCCCTTCTTTTTGGAAGGTGTTGTTATGGATAAATCATTGATGCTCAAGGATAATGTTCATCCCAATGCCAAGGGCGTGACGCGCGTTGTCGAAGGATTATCGCCTCTGGTCGAAGCCACATTGATGGATAATCGGAGTGCTGTATTAGAAAAATAATACAGCTGGGGACGTAAGTGCTTGAAAAGGTCAGGCACTCGTTCCATCTGTTGCGTATCTGATAGACAGAGGAAAGTGACCATGTCGACTGAAACCGTTACCCAGACCGTCAGCGAACTGAAGCTGACACCGCCTGATCCAGTGCCCACCGTTGCCCCGCAACAGGCCATGGGGCTGGTCCCGGTAACCGATGAACAGAAGTCGAAGCTGGAAGAACGCGTCGAGGCCTATGTTGCCGATCTGATCGCGCAGGATGTGAACAGCCCCGAATTCGGCAAACGCGTCGACCAGTTGACCAATATGGGCCGCAAGGAAATCATGGAGGCCTCGGCGCAGTCGAACCGTTTCCTCGACAAACCGATCCGGCGGATGGACGAAGGATCAGGCGTTGGCGCCGATCTTGCCGAACTGCGCCGCGTGGTTGAGGATCTGGACCCTTCGAAAAAGGGCAATCTGATGACCAAGGAAAAGCTCTTTGGCATCATTCCCTGGGGCAGCAAGCTGCGCAATTATTTCGACAGCTACCAAAGCTCGCAAACCCATATAAGTTCGATCCTCGGACGGCTTGGTAACGGCAAGGACGAGTTGTTGATGGACAATGCCGCCATCGATGTGGAGCGGCAAAATCTCTGGGTTGCCATGGGCAAGCTGGAACAGATGATCGTCATGTCCAAGCAGCTGGATGCCAAGCTGGAGGAAAAGGCGGCGGAACTGGAGCTGTCCGATCCGGCAAAATCGCGTGCCATCAAGGAAAGCGCACTATTCTACGTGCGCCAGCGCACGCAGGATTTGCTGACCCAGATGGCGGTGACCGTGCAAGGCTATCTGGCGCTTGATCTCGTCAAAAAGAACAATGTCGAGCTGGTGAAGGGCGTGGACCGCGCCTCGACGACCACCGTTGGCGCATTGCGGACGGCGGTGACGGTGGCACAGGCCATGACGAACCAGAAACTCGTTCTCGACCAGATTACCGCGTTGAACACGACGACGGCGAACATCATCGATTCCACCGGCCAGCTTCTGCGCGACAATACGGCGCGCATCCATGAACAGGCGGCAGGCGCAACCATCCCGCTCGAAACATTGAGCCGTGCATTCCAGAATATCTATGACACCATGGATGCCATCGACACGTTCAAGCTGAAGGCGCTCGACAGCATGAAGCAGACGTCGGAAGCGCTGGAGCAGGAAGTGCAGAAGTCGAAGGGCTATATTGCGCGCGCCGAAGGGCAGGCACAGGCCCTGCAATCCACACAGGACAGCGGACTTCTCGCTTCGTTGGAAAACTGAAACTTTAGGATTTGAATGACCAGCCCCGCTTCGCAATCTGACGAAATTCTTGAAAGCAGCCGCCGTGCGCTGCGCAATGTGCGTATGCCGCCCATCGGTACCAAATCGCAGGCCCTGCGCCGCGCACATTTCTGGGGCAAGGTCAGCAAGGCAGCGCTTGCAGTCGGGGCCGTTCTCGTCGGGGCTGGTATTGTCGGCGCGATTATAGACGGCATCGGATTTTGGGGCGTGATGATTACCGGCCTTGTGGGCGCGGCGGCGGCCTATCTGCTGATGCGCTATCCCGATATGCCAATGCCGACGACCGAAAGCCTGCGCCAGACCGATCTGGGCACTTTGGCCGGCAAGACTGAAATCTGGCTGGAATCGCAACGTCCTGCCTTGCCGGCACCGGCGGTGACGGTGATGCAGGATATCGGCATCCGGCTGGATCAACTGGCGCCGCAATTGCAGACTTTGGATGATAATGATCCGGCAGCACGCGAGGTCCGCAAACTGGTGGGTGAGCATTTGCCCGAGCTTATCAACGGCTACAAACGGATACCCGATAGCCTGAAGCGCAAGGAACATGGCGGCAAAACCCCTGAGCAGCAGCTTCTGGACGGCTTAAAACTGATCGACCGCGAAATCGAAACGATGACCGGCCAGATTTCACGGGGTGAACTCGATAAATTGGCGGTGCGCGGCCGCTATCTCGAACTGAAATACGACACCGACGCATCGAACGCCTAGCTCCGTTCCAAATTCATAATTGCTAATAGTTGCTATTAGAATAGCCGATACAGGCCCTCAACCAGTTCAATAGCATTGCTGCGCGCAGGACTGTTCTGACATAGCAAATCCATTGAAGGTTGGGGTGGATTGCATGAAAACGACGGCACGGGCAGTGGTAATTGGCGGCGGCGTCGTGGGCGTCAGCACATTATACCATCTGGCCAAAATGGGGTGGAGCGATGTTGTCCTGCTGGAACGCAAGGAACTGACATCCGGGTCGACCTGGCACGCAGCGGGTCTGCTGCCGCTGTTCAACCTCAGCTATTCGGTTGGAAAACTTCACCAATATTCGGTCGGACTTTATCCGAGCCTCGAAGCCGAGACCGGCCTGCATGCAGGGTTTTCGCAAGTTACCAACATCCGCCTGGCGACCACTCTAGACCGCATGGATGAATATCATTATTATGCCGGTGTTGCGCGCACGATTGGCGTGAACGTCAACTTCCTTACGCCTGATCAGGTGAAGGACATCTGGCCGCTTGCCGATATGGATGGCGTGATCGGCGCGATCCAGCATCCGGACGATGGCTATATCCAACCCGCCGACCTAACCCAGGCCTTGGCCAAAGGCGCACGGCAGCGTGGCGCCACCATCTATCGCAACACGACCGTGACCGCGATTACGCAGCAGCCCAATGGTGAATGGCTGGTATCGACGGATCAGGGCGACATAACATGCGAACATGTCGTTTCCTGCTCCGGCAATTTTGCACGGGCGACTGGGGCGATGGTCGGGCTGGATATCCCTGTCATTCCGGTCGAACACCAGTATATTGTCACCGAACAGCATCCCGACATCATGGCCCGCAAAAAGGCCGGATTGCCAGAGATGGGCGTGCTGCGGGAATCCGATGCCAGCTATTATATGCGGGAGGAAGCAGGCGGCCTGCTTCTTGGCCCCTATGAAGTCGGCGCACCTGCTTGCTATGTCGACGGCCCGGCGGCGAACAGCGAATATGAACTGTTTCCCGACGCTCTCGAACGGCTGGAGCCATATATATTGGCCGCGATGAAACGTGTCCCGGCCTTTGGTGAAGTCGGAATCAAGAAAGTCTATAATGGCGCAATTGCCTATACGCCCGACGGGTCGCCCATCGTCGGTCCGGCATGGGGCCTCAAAAACTTCTGGCTCAACGAAGGCCATAGTTTCGGGGTCACGGCCGCAGGCGGCGCGGGTTGGCAGCTTGCCCACTGGATTGTCGATGGTGAACCGACCATCGACATGATGGGCGTCGATCCGCGCCGCTTTGGCGATTATGCCGGCCGCGGCTTCCTGATCGAAAAGAACGAGGAAGCTTACGCCAAAGTCTTTACCGTCCACTATCCCGACGAAGAGAGGGAGGCCGGACGCGCCTTGCGGCGGACACCTTGTTACGACCGGATGAAGGCTTTGGGTGCGGTCTTTGGCAGCGTTTTTGGCTGGGAACGTCCCAACTGGTTCGCGCCAGAGGGCTATGCCCTGACCGAGGCCGATCTGGACAAGCCGGATGTGCTGTTGAACGATAATCACCCCGTTGTTGCGGGCGAGGCTGTCCGGGAGAAATGGTCGTTCCGCCGGTCCAACTATTTCACACATGTTGGCAATGAATGTCGCCATGTACATGAAAATGTTGGCATTCAGGATATGAGTGCCTTCGCCAAATGCGAAATTTCAGGGCCGGGCGCGGAGGCATGGCTGGACCAGTTGCTAACCAACGCCGTGCCCAAAAAGGTAGGCCGGGTCACGCTATCCTATTTGCTGACCGACAAGGGCGGAGTGCGGTGTGAATTCACCGTCTACAAAATGGCACCCCAGCGTTATTATCTGGTGTCGGCAGGCGCTTATGAGCGGCACGACCATGACTATCTGAAAAAAGCGATGCCCAAGGACGGTTCGGTAAGCTTCGAACGGCTCACCACGTCGATGGGCGTGCTGGTGTTGGCGGGTCCTAAATCGCGCGCACTTTTGCAGAAACTGACCGACGCAAATCTGTCGAACGAAGCTTTCCCCTGGCTGACCGGACAGAAGATCAGCATCGGTCTTGCGCAGGTCGAGGCACTGCGGGTCAACTTCATTGGCGAACTGGGTTGGGAAATCCATCATCCCATCGAAATGCAAAACTATATTTTTGACGAATTGATGGCCGCCGGAGCCGAGTTTGACATCAAGCCGTTCGGTATCCGGGCGATGACGTCGATGGCGCTCGAAAAAAGCTACAAACTGATCCCACGCGAACTGTCGGTCGAATATGCCGCCTTTGAGAGCGGATTGGACCGCTTTGTCAGCTTGAAAAAAGCGGGCTTTCACGGGAGAGACGCGTTGCTTGCGTGGCAGGCCAAGGGATTTGCCAATGCGCTGGTCACGATGGAAGTGCACGGCGTGACGGATGCCGATGCACGCGGCTCCGAAGCCATTTATCAGGGCGATGAGATCGTAGGTCGTGCGACCTCCGGTGGCTTTGGCTGGCGGGTGGGCAAATCGCTCGCGTTGGCGATGGTGCGGCCGGATCTGGCTGTGACGGGAGTCGAACTGGAAATCGCCATTTTGGGCACGCGATACCGTGCCACGATTATTGAAGATTCGCCCTTCGACCCCGAAAACACGGCGCTCAGGAGCTAGGCCAATGGCGCGCTTTGAATCCATACAGGCACTTTTGCAGCAAGACCGGAAGGGGCATACCCTCCCGCGTGAGTTATATGTCGGCGAAGACGCTTTCCAGTTCGACACGCAGGTCATGCTGAAATCGGTCTGGCTTTACGCATGCACCGCGGCGCACGTCAAAAATGCCGGCGACTTTTTTGTCTTCGAGGTCGGGCATAATGCGATCATCATTGTCCGGGGCCGCGACAATGAAATCCGCGCTTTCTGGAACAGTTGCCGCCACCGTGGTGCGAAAATCTGTGTGGAGCAGCGCGGGCGGGTCCCAAGGCTCATGTGTCCCTACCATCAATGGACCTATGGCCTTGATGGAAAATTGCTCGCCGCGCGCAGCATGGCAGAGGATTTCGATAAGCAGGATCACGGGTTGAATCCAGTCGCGCTGGAAAATGTCGGCGGGCTGATCTTCATTTGCATGGATGATAATCCACCGCCGATTGAACGGGTTAAGGCCGATATTGAAGATCAGATCGCGATATATGACATCGAACGGCTGAAGGTCGTTGTGCAGGACAATTATATCGAGGACGCCAACTGGAAACTGGTGATGGAGAATAACCGCGAATGCTATCATTGCGACGCGGGGCATCCGGAACTGATCAGCGTGCTCGGCACCTATGGCTTTGGCAAAGGCCTGCCCGAAGATGGCGAGGCGGATGTGGTGGATGACGCCGCCTTTGACGCGATGGTAGAGGCCAAGCGGGCGCAGTGGAAGGATCTGGGTATTTTCCGCGAGCTCATCGAATTTCCCGATGGATGGTGGCACCGGATGGCGCGGCTGCCGCTCGCCAATGGCGCAGTGACTCAATCGATCGACGGAAAGCTGGCCTGCAAGAAGCTGATCGGACCTTTTACCGAGCCTGAAAGCTCAAGCCTGTCGGTATGGACCCAGCCGAACAGCTGGCATCACTTCTGCTGTGATCATGTCGTTACCTTCTCGCTCACGCCAGTTGCGGCCGACAAGACATTGCTGCGCACCAGCTGGCTCGTGCACGAAGATGCGGTCGAAGGGGTGGACTATGATCCCGATCATATCGCCGCCCTTTGGCGCACAACCAATACACAGGACGGGCATTTTTCTATGCTGAACCATCAGGGGATAAGCTCCGATGGCTATCAACAGGGACCCTATGCCGTTGAGGAAAAGCTGGTTGAGGATTTCAAGGATTTCTATGTAGATGCGTCGTTAAAGTCGCTGCAGCGAGTACAGGCATGAAAAGGCTACCTGCAGGAGGCTCCGCCAAGCTGGCTGCCGGTGACTGGCAACCGGGTGAACGGCCGGGCGAAATGATCCGGTCGCTTGTCGATGATCCCCGAGGTTACCGTACTATGCTATTAAAAGTGGCCCCCGGCCCATTGGGTATCATGCATGCGCATGATGAAATCGAACAGATTTATGTGATGGAGGGCGACTTTTTCGATGACGATGAAAGCTATGGCCCCGGGGATTTTCTGCTGCGCATGCCCGGCGCTATGCACCGCGCCGGAAGTAAAGATGGCTGCACGATGTTTATCGTCTACGCGCCGTTGTCGGGAGGGCCCGCATGACCCGCTTCAGTGCCTTCAGCCTATTTGCCAAAGCCTTGGGCGCGCACAAGGATTGGCCCGAACAATGGCCCGATGCAGCGCCTAAAGCAGCCTATGATGCGATCATAGTCGGAGGAGGCGGGCATGGCCTTGGCGCGGCTTATTATCTCGCCAAGAAATATGGCATCACCAATGTGGCGGTGCTGGAAAAGGGATGGATTGGCGGCGGCAATACCGGACGCAATACGACAATTATCCGGTCCAACTATCTTTATGATGAAAGCGCGCATCTCTACGACCATGCGGTCAAGCTGTGGGACGGGCTTAGCCAGGAACTGAATTACAACACCATGTATTCCAAGCGCGGCGTGATGATGCTGGCGCACAACGTCCATGATATCCAGAGCTTCAAACGGCATATCCATGCGAACCGGCTGAACGGGGTCGATAATGAATGGCTGACCCCTGAAGAAGCCAAAGCCTATTGCCCCCCTCTCAATATCGCCGCCGATGCCCGCTATCCGGTGCTGGGCGCCGCTTTGCAACGTCGTGGCGGAACGGCGCGGCATGATACGGTGGCGTGGGGATATGCACGTGCAGCGGCTGCGCTTGGGGTGGATATCATCCAGAATTGCGCTGTAACCGGTATCCGCCGGGGTGCCGACGGCGCAATTGAGGGCGTGGAAACAACACGCGGCTATATCGCGTCGAAACGGGTCGGCGTGTCTGCGGCAGGCAATACGTCTGTTGTCATGCAAATGGCCGGCCTCGATTTCCCGCTCGAAAGCTATCCCCTGCAGGCATTGGTGTCCGAACCAATCAAGCCGACATTCCCGTGCGTGGTCATGTCGAACACGGTCCATGCTTATATGAGCCAGTCGGACAAGGGCGAGCTGGTGATCGGTGCGGGGACCGATCAATATGTCAGCTACTCGCAACGCGGTGCGCTGCATATTGTCGAACATACTCTGGCCGCGATCTGCGAGATTTTCCCCATTTACCGGCGGGTGCGGATGTTGCGAACATGGGGCGGGATAGTCGATGTGACGCCCGACCGGTCACCGATATTGGGCAAGACACCGGTGAAGGGTCTCTATGTGAATTGCGGATGGGGCACCGGCGGGTTCAAGGCGACGCCGGGGGCGGGGGACTTGCTGGCCTATACCATAGCAAAGGACGAACCGCACCGGATCAACGCGCCATTCAATCTCGACCGGTTCCGCAACGGGCGGTTGATTGACGAAGCAGCGGCAGCGGCGGTGGCACACTGATGATCCTGATCCATTGCCCCTATTGCGACGAACAACGTCCCGAAATCGAATTTGCCTATGCGGGCCAAGCGCATATTGCTCGTCCCGCAGACCCCGACAGCTATAGCGATGAGGAATGGGAGCATTTCCTGTTCATCCGCGCCAACCCGCGCGGGCGGCATCATGAACGCTGGCGACACAGCCATGGCTGCGGGCGCTTCTTCAATGCGGTGCGCGACACCGTGACGGACAAGTTCGAAACAACCTACAAGGCAGGGGAGCCCCGCAAATGAGCGGCTATCGTTTACCTGCCGGTGGCCGTATCGATCGCAGCAAGCCGGTCGCGTTCGAATTTGACGGAAAGCGCTATCAGGGCTTTGCCGGCGATACATTGGCGTCGGCCTTGCTGGCAAACGGCGTCTCGCTCTTTGGCCGCTCGTTCAAATATCATCGGCCACGCGGACTATTGGCGGCGGGCAGCGAGGAGCCAAATGCGCTGGTTTCGGTCCATCGCGGGCCGGGGCGGTTCACACCCAATCTACGCGCGACAAATGTGGAAATTCATGACGGGCTGAACGCGAGCAGCCAGAACCGCTGGCCATCGCTGAAGACCGATTTTGGTGCGATCAATGACCGGCTGGGCATGTTCTTTCCCGCCGGTTTCTACAACAAGACCTTCATGTGGCCGCGTTCATTCTGGGACCGGCTTTATGAGCCTGCCATCCGTAAAATGGCGGGATTGGGCGACGCACCGACCGAGGTTGATCCCGATACCTATGCCGCGATCTATGCGCATTGCGATCTGCTGATTGTAGGTGCAGGGCCCGCAGGTCTGGACGCCGCGCTGGAGGCATCGGGCACGGCGAAGCGTGTTATCCTGATCGACGAACAGGATGAGGCTGGCGGCGGGGCCTTGGCCGATCCGGCTTTATGGCCCTGGCTGGACCGTAGCATGAAAGCGTTGAACGCGGCGGCCAATGTGACGGTCCTGACGCGGACGACGGCCTTTGGCTATTATCACGACAATTTCGTCGGGGCTGTCCAGAGGCTGACGGATCATCTGCCTGAAAATTCGGAAACCCCGCGCGAAAAATTGTGGCGCATCCGGGCGGGCGAAGTGCTGCTGGCGCAAGGGGCGATTGAACGGCCGCTGGTGTTCGATGGCAATGATACCCCCGGTGTCATGCTGTCATCGGCGGCCAAGATATTCGCCAACCGTTATGGCGTTGCGGTCGGCAAATCGCTTGCCCTAATGGCCGTGCACAATAGCGGCTGGCACGATGTTTTCGCTTTGAAAAAGGCCGGTGTAGGCATTGCGGCGATTATCGATGCGCGCGATGCGGTCGACGAAAGCTTGCTGGCAGAGGCAGCCGCGCTGGGCGTCGCCGTCTATCTCAACCACAGCGTGATCGGTGTCAAAGGTAGGCATCAGGTCACTTCCATCGAGATTTGCGCCAATAGCGGCGACGGCCGCCGCAGCATCTCTTGCGGCACGCTATTAATGGCAGGCGGCTGGACACCAAGTGTCCATCTCTGGTCGCACAGCAAGGGTAGCCTCAAATGGCGCGACAATCTGGGCGCTTATGTGCCGGATCAGCCCAACGAAAATTGCCGCAGCATCGGGGCCTGTTCGGGCGATTGGGATTTCGGTAAAGGCGCTGTGTTTGATGTATTGCCGACACCAAAGGATCAGGCGCGGATCAAGGCCTTTGTCGATTTCCAGAATGATGTGACCGCAAAGGACATCAACCTCGCGGTGCGCGAAGGCTTCCGGTCGATCGAGCACATCAAGCGCTATACGACCAACGGCATGGCCACCGACCAAGGGAAGACTTCGAACCTGAACGGCCTGCAAATCGCCTCGACCGCTTTGGCAAAGGCTGTGCCCGACATCGGCCTTACGACGTTTCGTCCGCCTTACACGCCGCAGACCTTTGGGGCGTTGGCGGGCCATGCGAAAGGCGCGTTGTTTCAGGCGACGCGTACTACCAATATCGACGGTTGGGCCGAAGAAAATGGTGCGATTTTCGAACTGGTCGCGCAATGGCGCCGGGCGCGTTACTTCCCGAAATTCGGCGAAGACATGCACGCGGCCGTCAATCGCGAATGCCGCGCGGTGCGCACCAGCGTCGGCATATTCGACGCATCGACCTTGGGCAAAATAGAGGTGGTTGGTCCGGATGCGGCCGAGTTTTTGAACCGCATGTACACCAATCCGTGGAAGGCGCTTGAGCCGGGGCGTTGCCGCTATGGCTTATTGCTCAAGGAAGATGGCTTCATCACCGATGATGGCGTTTCCGCGCGGCTGGCACCTGACCGGTTCCACCTGACCACGACAACGGGCGGCGCTGCGCGGGTGTTGAACATGATGGAGGATTATCTCCAGACCGAATGGCCTGACCTCAACGTCTGGCTGACGAGCACGACCGAGCAATATGCGGTCATCGCGCTGCAGGGACCCAACGCTCGCAAGCTGCTGGAGCCGCTGGTGGAGGGCATTGACCTGTCGGCAGAGGCATTCCCGCACATGGCGATCCGTGAGGGCCTGATCTGCGGCATTCCCACACGCCTGTTCCGCGTCAGCTTCACCGGCGAACTGGGTTTCGAGATCAATGTCCCCACCGCCTTTGGCCGTACCCTTTGGGAACGGTTGATGGCCGAAGGTGCGGACTATGGAATTACACCTTATGGCACCGAAACGATGCACGTCTTGCGCGCCGAAAAAGGCTTCATCATTGTCGGGCAGGATACAGACGGCACGGTTACGCCTTATGATGCCGGTCTCGACTGGGCTGTCGGTAAGAAGAAGCCGGACTTTGTCGGGCGGCGCTCACTTGCACGGCCGGATATTGTAGCCGCTGGCCGTAGGCAGTTGGTCGGGTTACTGACCGAAGACCCCAAGATGGTATTGGAAGAGGGCGCGCAGATTGTGGCGGATCCAAACCAGTCCGTCCCCATGACTATGATCGGTCATGTCACCTCCTCCTATTGGAGCGAAACGCTCGGGCGCTCGATCGCGATGGCGCTGGTTGCAAATGGTCATGCCATGACGGGTGAGACAATATATGTTCCAATGCCTGACGGCTCGCATAAGGCGACTATAGGTTCGATGGTCTTTTACGATCTGGAAGGAGCGCGTCTGCATGTCTGACACTCTCACGCGCGTTGAACCCGTGCCATCTGCACCCTTTGTCGGGGAAGGCATATCCATTTCTCTGGCCGCACCCATGATGCGTTATTCACTGCGCGCGCGTCAGCCGCAGGCTCTTGAAACCCTGCTCGGGGTCAAGGTGCCCAAGAAGATAGGCGCGACGGAAGAGGGGATAGCGTGCCTTGGACCCGATGAATGGTTGCTGCGCGCGCCAATAGGTTCCAAGATAGTCAGCGGCGCAGGGTTACCGGTGTCGATAGTCGATATCAGCGAACGGGCGATCTGTCTTGTGGTGGAGGGACCACGCAGCGCGGAAATATTGAACGCAGGATGCCCGCTTGATCTGGATAAATTTGCGGTCGGACGGGCGACACGGACGATATTCGAAACCGTCGAAATCGTGCTGTTTCGGTTGGCCGAGGACCGGTTCCATGTCGAAATCTGGCGCAGCTTCGCGCCATGGATGTGGACCGCACTAACGACAGCGGCGCATCATTAGCATCAAGTCGGTATCAACGGGGGGACATATTGGCGGATTGGGATAAAGCGATTGATCTGGGGGATTACGGCAAGTCGAACCGTAATTGGCTAGGTATGCACATCAACCCCGCAGTGTTCCTGCCTACCGCCTTTATCTCGCTCGTCGTGATAATATTCAGTCTTGTCGCGCCACAGGCATCGGCGGATTTTTTCTCGGCATTGCGGAGCGGGGCGGTGGCCAATTTCGATTGGTTCTTCATGTCTGCGGGAAATGTGCTTCTACTGTTCTGCGTGATCGTGGCGCTTTCTCCGCTCGGGAATATAAGGCTGGGGGGTAAGGGATCAAAGCCTGACTATTCCCGGCTGTCCTGGTTCGCGATGCTATTTGGGGCCGGGATGGGCATTGGCCTCGTCTTCTACGGCGTGGGTGAGCCGGTGACCCACTTTACGACATCGATGGCGGGCGGATCAGGCGCACCTTTGGGCGGCGCGACGGGTGACGCAGCGGCATCGCGAGGGCTGGCGATGGCGGCCACGATATTCGACTGGGGGCTCCATCCATGGGCGATCTTCACGGTCACCGGTCTGGCGCTGGCGGTGTTCACTTTCGACTATAAAATGCCACTCTCGATGCGGTCGGCATTCTACCCCCTATTTGGCAAAGCTGTATGGGGCAGGGCCGGGGATGTGATCGAGATATTGGCAGTGCTGGCCACGATATTCGGCCTCGCCACTTCCTTGGGTTTAGGCGCGCAACAGGCGATGGCTGGGATCAGCTATCTCTTTGGTGTGGCGAGTTCCTCGACGACGATTTTGATGTTGATTGCCGTCATGGCTGCCGTGACCTTCTTGTCCGTTCGGGGCGGCATTGACCGGGGCATTCGCATCTTGAGCGAGGTCAATATGTGGGTCGCTTTTGCATTGCTGGTCTTCGTCCTGTCGACCGGGTCCACGCTGCAATTGCTCGGCGATCTCGGACGCAATATTGTCACCTATCTTAGCCTTCTGCCTGCGCTCTCCAACCCGGTTGGGCGCACCGATACGGGTTTTTATAACGACTGGTCGGTCTATTATTGGGCATGGTGGATCAGTTGGGCGCCCTTTGTCGGCATGTTCATGGCCCGCATTTCGCTCGGCCGCACTGTCCGTGAATTCATTGCAGGGGCCATGATTGCGCCGACATTGCTGGGCATCATCTGGCTGACCATTTTTGGCGACGCCAGCATTGCGCATATTGTGGCAGGGAACGGCGCGGAATTGACGAAGGCATCACTGGATACGCAGCTGTTCGTCCTGCTCGCATCGCTGCCCTGGGCGCAATTTACCTCGGTCGTCGCGATTGCGCTGATCCTGATCTTTTTCGTCACCGGATGGGATTCGGGCACTCTGGTGATTGACACAATGACGTCGGGCGGGCGTACCGACACGCCGCTGCGACAGAAGACAATCTGGCTGTTTGTCGTAGGCGGTATCGGCATCGTTCTGCTGCTCAGCGGGGGCCTCACATCGTTACAAGCGGGCGCTATTGCAACAGGCCTGCCTCTGGCAGGGGTCTTGCTTTTGATGTGTGCCGGGACATTGAAGGGCCTGCTCGCTTTGCACCGTCTGCCGGCGCAATCGGGGGCAATAGAAACTCTCGATGGCTGAGCATTATGACTTCATCATTGTCGGCGCAGGATCGGCGGGATGTGTGCTGGCCGACCGATTGACCGCCGATGGCCAAAACCGGGTGCTGGTGCTGGAATATGGCGGGTCGGACCGGTCAGTCTTTATCCAGATGCCGAGCGCGCTTTCGATCCCGATGAACACGCGCAAATATAATTGGCAATATGAAAGCGAGCCGGAACCCCATTTGAACGGACGCCGGATGCACGCGCCGCGTGGTAAAGGGCTTGGCGGGTCGTCGTCGATTAACGGCCTTGTCTATGTTCGTGGCAATCCACTCGATTTCGAACTTTGGAAGGATCAGGGCGCGCAGGGTTGGGGCTATGCCAATGTTCTTCCCTATTTCAAGCGGGCCGAGCGACGCGATGAAGGTGGTGATAGCTACAGGGGCGGGGATGGTCCGCTCGACACGCGCTACGGACCGATGCGCAATCCGCTGTATCAGGCGTGGATCGATGCCGCGGCGCAGGCAGGCTATCCCATCACATCCGACATAAATGGAGAGCAGCAGGAAGGCTTTGGCCGGATGGATATGACCGTGCGCGACGGCGCGCGGTGCAGTGCCGCCAAGGCCTATTTGCGACCGGCGATGAAACGCCCCAATCTGACCGTCGTCACCCACGCCATGGCAGAACAGATAGTGATGGAAGGGCGCAAGGCCGTCGGCATCCGCTATCAGCGGGCAGGGCAGGCGCATGTTGCCTACGCCAGTCGCGAAGTCATATTGTCGGGCGGTCCGATAAACTCACCCCAATTGCTCATGCTGTCGGGAATAGGGCCAGCTGCGGAACTTCGCCGTCATGGCATTGAAATCGTTGCCGATCGCCCTGGTGTTGGGGCAAATTTGCAGGATCATCTGGAATTTTATTTTCAGGTCGCCTGTAAAAGGCCGGTATCGCTTTACCCCTATATGAACTGGTTTGCCAAAGGGCTGATCGGGGCCCAATGGCTTTTGACACGCAAAGGGTTGGGCGCGACCAACCATTTTGAAAGCTGCGGATTTATCCGGAGCCGGGCGGGTATCAAATATCCGGATATCCAATATCATTTCTTCCCGCTTGCGGTTCGTTATGATGGCAAATCTATGGTCGAGGGGCATGGATTTCAGGCGCATGTCAGCCCCATGCGCTCCAAAAGCCGGGGAAGCATCACGTTGCGGCCGGGAGATACGAAGGGCAAGCCGGTTATCCGCTTCAACTATATGAGCCACCCCGATGACTGGGCCGAAATGCGCGCAGGTGTCCGTTTGACGCGTGAGATTTTTGCCCAGTCTGCGTTTGATCCCTTTCGCGGCGAAGAAATCGCACCCGGCACAGATGTTGTTTCGGATGATGAGATTGATGCCTTTATCCGCGATAAAATCGAAAGCGGCTATCATCCGTGCGGGACGTGCAAGATCGGGGACGCCGCTGATCCGATGGCTGTCGTGGATAACGAATTGCGGGTCATTGGTGTCGATGGACTGCGTGTTGTCGATAGCTCGGTCATGCCGTCGATCACCACAGGGAATCTGAATGCCCCGACCATCATGATTGGTGAAAAAGGTGCCGATCATATTTTGGGCAAGCCGTTGCTGGCGCCGTCAAACGCACCCTATTATGTCGCCGACAATTGGGAAACGGCCCAGAGATGAGGCCGGTCATTCATGAGCCTGCGCGCCAGATTGACGTTATTCGCGAGACCGACGTGCTGGTTGTCGGCTCAGGCCCCGGCGGACTTGCCGCGGCTTTGGCATCGGCGCGGGCGGGTGTCGAAACGATTTTGCTCGAACGCTATGGATGTTTTGGCGGCAACATAACGCAGGTCGGTGTCGAAGGCTTCGCCTGGTACCGGCATCCGCAAACGATCGACAGCGAAGGCATTGGCCGCGAATTTGAAGAGCGTGCCAAGCACATGGGTGCGGCGATGCCCGAACCGCAATCGATCAGCCACAGTTTGGACGCCGAAAGCTTCAAATATGTGGCTGACACGCTGGTCGAAGAGGCCGGGGTAATCCCGATGCTGCACCGCCTCTTCGTCGCCCCCATCATGGAAGGGGATACGATCAAGGGTGTGATCGTTGAGAGTAAAGCAGGGCGTGAGGCGATACTCGCCAAACGGGTTGTCGATGCGACGGGCGATGCCGACATCGCCTACCGGGCGGGTGCCCCGACACACAAGCATCCGGTGGACGAGATGATGTCGGTGTCCGTCATTTTTTCAATGTGCGGTGTAAACAAGACTCGCTTCATCGATGCGGTCAAATCGGACCCGCAAACCTATAGCGACTGGGCCGTAGGCGGCGAGTGGGAGGTGACGACATCGGGAAAAGAAGACGCGATGTTCTCCCCATTCTTGCGCAAGCCTTTTCAAAAAGCGCTGGAGGCCGGGCTAATTCCGGACAGCGTAAAAACTATGGCAGGCACTTGGGGGACGGTATCGGACCAAGGGGACCTGACCTATTTGAACATGTGCCATCTCTATCTCGACGGGACCGATCCGGACGCCCTGACCCATGGGGAAATGGAAGGACGGAAACAGGCGATGCACGCGGTAAAAGCGCTGAAGGCGTTCATGCCGGGGTGCGAGGATGCAAAGCTCCGCAATTTCGGGATGACCTTGGGTATACGCGATACGCGCAAGATCGATGCCGCCTATAATATGACGGCGGATGATGTGCAGGGAGAGGCGCGCTTCAGCGATAGCATAGGTATCTTCCCGGAATTCATCGACGGCTACGGCTATCTGATATTACCCACCACGGGTCGCTATTTTCATGTGCCCTACCGCGCCATGCTTCCCAATCAGGTCCGGAACCTGATCGTGACGGGGCGGACGATTGGCGGGGACAAAATCAGCCATGCCGCCGTCCGCAACATGATGTGCTGTGCCGTTGCGGGCCAGGGGGCCGGCGTAGCGGCCGCACTTGGCGTCAAAACAGGGCGCGGCTTTGCCGAACTCGATATTGCGATGCTGCAACAGGAATTGCGCCGGCAAGGGGCGCGGATTGAATAGGGGCGGGATCATGCGCGAAGAACATGTCAAATGGGTCATGTTGGCGCTTGCCGCGCTCACTATCATGGGCAGTTACTACACTTATGATTCCATCGCGCCGGTTGCGGGGCTATTGCGTGATGAACGCGGCTTTACCCAGAGCCAAATCGGCCTGCTCAACGCCGTGTTCAATTTACCGAATATCGCGCTGGCGTTGATTGGTGGCATTTTGATCGACCGTATCGGCGCGGCCAAAGCAATCTTGATCGCGGCTGTCATCTGCACGATTGGTGCGACATTGACGGCGGTCAGATCGGAAGAGCGTCG
>ERZ795061.266-NODE-266-length-55101-cov-12.921629_pt1 | contig 55101 bp, 64 predicted proteins | sample MGYA00375145_ERZ795061 | MGnify/ENA primary metagenome ERZ795061 (study PRJEB30190, sample SAMN05720144) | anaerobic digester metagenome | isolation source: active sludge of municipal wastewater-treating anaerobic digesters | place: USA | collected 2014-12-22 ... | reverse complement strand
TTGCCTTGTAAGCAAAGTCATCATCTTCCTTCATAAAGTTCGCATTGGCTAACGCAGATCCGATACTATTGAATTCGTTGTTAAGCACATAATTAACAAACTTATTAGAATTTTCAATATATGTAATAAGATACTTAGAAGTTTCACGAAGATCAGACTTATCAAGTACCGAGACTTCTGAAAGAAGCTTTTGATCATTGACAAGAGTATGTGTAAAATGATATTTTCTATTTTCAATAAACTGTCTTAAAACAGTTAGACGTTCATTGACATTTTTGATAGAATCAGCATTAGTGTCGATAAAAGTTTTATTCTTACCGATATAGTTATTAGCAATACCAACTAGATTGTTTAATGCTTCAAGAACAGAGTCTTTAACGTAAACAATAGGTTGTTCTTCAATAGCAAGTCTTTGTGAAATACCGAAAGATTCCATAGAGACCATATACTTATTATAAGAGTCCTTAATAGGAGCAAAGACACGAACTAATGAAAGACGTGGTTTAAATGATTCCTGTGCAGGCTTCTTGTCATCTGATCCTTCTTCATCACTAGAGAGACCAGAACCAATCATGCCTTTAAGCGAATCCTTGTCATCAGCTTGCGCTGAAAGGTTCTCTTTATCTTTTCCATTTGAATCAGAGTTTGATGAGGAGTCATCTGAACCTTGTTCTTCAGAACTTTCCCCTTCACCTTCTTTTTTCTCTTCGCCATCTGGATTATCATCCTGAGAAGAATTATCGTTATTCGAAGAATCGTCATCACCACCGTCTTCAGGTTCAGCGTTTAAACGTTCTTGGATATCCTTTTTAAGCTCCTGACGCTGTTTAATTACATCAGCTGTCAAAGATACTGGATCTTTATTTTTATCAGCAAGCTTAAGCACCTTATCAATTAATAGGTCATTAGCTTCTGTATCTACTTTTTTACCATCATCCTCAAGTGCAAATAGCTTTGCCATAATAACCTCTTAGTAATAGTCAGCGAAGATGTACTTGAAGAATGTAATAAAGGTATCTCTATTAACTTCTGAAAGTTCTGTCAGGAAAGTTTCCCAGTTATTTACATAGAAAGATTGCTTTTCAAACTCACGAATGTTTTCTTTAACCTTATCCGTTGTCAAGGCGTTGTTACTAATAAAACGGATATTAAACGGAACAATGGCGTAATCACGGTAGTTTGTGAAAAACTTACCGGCCATGCAATCCAAACAGAACTTATGAGAAATATTAGAAAGGTTTGTATTGGTTGCTTGTAATTTAAAGAAAGAAGAAAAATCAATTTCCTTAAAAATATCAATAGCGACATTAACCAAGTTGATATAATTTTCAAAACTTTGGTTATTTTGATAAGTATCCAGTAACTTATTGATAGTGTCAGAACGATAAACGTTCTTATTCTTATAGAATTCTAACATCTTTGAATCGTTCTTAGAGACAATAGAACGACTAAAGATGCTATCTAAATTGGTATCATCGGGTTCAAACGCAATAAAATATGGATTTTGCGGGATCATGAAACCAGAGGCGGCCACTATGAATTCATTCATGTTAATTCCTAAGTGTAAAAATATCAAAAAATTAGGTCTACAATAACAATTAATAAGAAGACTGAACCCCGAAAGGTTCAGTCTTCTATATTTTATTACTCCACAGATTCTTCTATCTTACTTAATTTATAATCTATATCAGTGATACGTGACTGGAGATGTTCAATTTCTTTCTCCATATTCACATCAGATTGACCTTGTTCTTTCATTAACTTCATATGCAGATAACGAAGTTCAAGCAACTTCTTTTTATCTTTGAGTGTGCGATAACGGTCGGCTTCCCAAGTTGCAAAAATCAAACGTATAGAATAGATCGGTGAACCGATAAACCCTGCCGGAAGATTGTCAAACATATCAATCTTATCTGCATTGTAGATTTCAACAACGTTATCAACTTCTTCTTTAGGAAGCATGATCTCGTTGATATCTTCCAGTCTAGCTTTAAACGTATCATGGTTTTCACCATAAAGAGCCGTCATACGAGCATAGATCCAGATGTTCTTAGTGATAAATTCTTTTTGTTTCTTGTTAAGTTTGTATTCCTTATTCAGATCCATGCCGCCATTTTCAGCTTCACAGACATAGAAGAAGTTAGACAAATCAAGAGCAAACTTAGTCATAAAGTAATAGTGACCAACAGCACGCAGCAAATTAGCTTTGTATGCGGTTAGTGCTTGGCTAATCACAACGTCATTGATAGCGTCTGTGATTTCCTTAAACAGGTAATCGCCATTAGTTTTAATATTCTTAAATAACGTCAGTGTGTCAGACGCAATATTTTTGTTAGGCGAAAGTTTAACCTTATGCTTAACATGACTAATTTCTTTATAGAAATCCTTAATCACATCGTTAGCTTCACGACTAGAAGGAGGAGAGACTCTAAAGACTTCTTCAAGTGAAGTATAGATATCATTAACCGTAGAGATAGCTTCTAACGAGATTTCCATATCTGTTTCAAGATCAGACTTGGAAAAACTAGGTAATAGTGTTTTAATGAAGGAAGAGATATTAAGTTGCATTTAATTATCCTTTATATTGAGGTATTTAATCATAAAATTACTTTGTGACACTTTACTTATAACACTTAACACAAATTTCTCAAAGTTTTCATTAGACATTCTAAAATGTTTATAGGTAAAGTATATTATAGGTATTTTATACTCTCTAGCTAGACTCTTTTTAAATGCATCTCGTTTCACTGATGATTTAAACCCACTTTCTCCACCGAACCATTTAATAGGTTTATAGTGTTGACCACCGTGAAACTCAACTAAGATATTAAGATCTTTCAAATAGAAATCATATCTTAACTTCTTATACTTATCAAACTTAAATTGATGCTTAAAATTTATATTATGTTTCTTAAATATTTTAATTAAAGCTAATTCACCTTTAGAAGATTTACACTTAGGACAACCGTGTCCTGTTAAATGAAGATAAGGAGTTTGTTCAAACTCTCCATGATCATTAACTTTACAATCAATAATTACACACGTGTCTATACCTTTATAATCTACATTATTGTAACCATATAGATCATCGTGCACTTCTATAAATCTCTTTATAATTTCTTCTTGTGTTAATAAAAAACGTAAACGTTTACCTTCATTACAACATTTAGGACAACCAATTCCTTGTAAATGTGAGTTAGCCTCTTGTTCAAAATCTCCATGTTCGTGACAAGTAAAAATACTTTTTTCAGTGCTGCCTTTATATATAAAATTATCATAACCAAATTTATTGTTATGTACTTTATTAGCTTTCTCGATATATTGACCTATTGTAAGTCTTTTTAAATTACCTATTTTATCTGCTTTACATCCAGGACAACTATATCCAGCTAAGTGGTCAGATGGTGTTTGACTAAATTCTCCATGTATAGAACAGATAATAATAACTTTTATTTTATTACCTAAATAAATAACTTTTGAGTAGTTAAATCGATTTCCATATATAGCTCTTGCTTTTTCTATAAATTGTTCATTAGTTAATTTCCTCATTCTTAACTCCTAATATCTAACTAATTATTATATATGTTATTAAATTAAATTCTAAAAAAGACAGAGTCCTATCAAGGACTCTGTCTTAATTATTATCAAAATGATGGAGCATTACCCATTGTAAATGCCTTTAATATATCTTGAATTTGTGGACCGCTACCTTGTTGAGCAGAAGACTTGAATGATTCAAATGAGTTCTGTGAAAATCCATCAATATCACGAATATAAATACTCACTCTTTCCCATTCTTTATCCACAACTACAACCATCATACAAGAACTATTATTAAAAATTATTTCTCTTGTGGATAAATTAGTAAGTTTACCACCTATTTGTTTTTGGATATAAGATTCATCTTCTTCAGATATAACGGCTATAGAGCTTACACCAGCTAACGAAATGTTACCACTTAAAGCAGAATATAGTCTCGAGTTATTGATTCGTTTAAGCAGTTGATTATAGTAATTTGTCGGATCTTTAATCATAGTCTTCTTCTGGCTCTTGATCAGATCAGAACACAGAATGAAATCTTTAATGAAGCCAATGCGACCAGCAATAGCGTCTTTGAAACGACTACCGAGTGTAATCTCATCTGCATTAGCAGTAAGAATTTGGTCGATAACATCAGCAGGAATAATCATGTTGTCAAGTTTAACAACAACAGGAATAGCAACTTCGTCAGAATTCTTGGAATCGTTACCACGAACTGTAAACTTAACTTCGATAACTTTACCGACAGCCGCACCCATTTTTTCAAATGTTTCAAGCTTCTGGATAGAGCTACTCAAATGTGCACCTTGGTCTTCGTCAAAGATAGACTCAAATGCAAACTTAGGTGAACCATCTGTTTTCAGCATCGGAAGTTTAAACTTACAATTCTCAAGAGAAAGAGTTTGAACATTGTTATTATCACGACCTTCCATCGCTGTGTAACCGGAAGTCAATAACGTCTTCATATCACGATCAGGATTGGTCTTATCAAGAATCTTAAGAATACGAACATCAGATAGTTGTGCTGAAAGAATATGAACTGCTTGCAGATAAAAAGCAGCGTAGATATTAAGAACACCGTGAAGGATGTTATACAGTTCTTTAGTTCCCGACAGATTTGACGAGATTAAAGTGATGGGTTCTACTCTGGCGATTTTTGAAATATCTGCTAAAGATACTGGGTCACCAACAGTTCCCTTGTAGGTTACTACCACATTCCGAAGGATTTCCAGGAATGTTGGTTCGCCATTAGAATTTGCCATTTTTTATTCTCCAGTGTTTCAAGATTACTAATTTAATTCAAGTTAAATCGGTTGAAAAGTCAAACTATTTTAAGGCGAAATCATGGCGCAAGATCCCTCAGCGGGTCAAGAGGTTGTAATCAGTTCCTCAATTGACCAAATGTTAGAAAATATGCCGATAGGTTCAGTCTCAAAAGCCATCGGTAATAACATGTACGGCATCAACTTTAGACAGACAGGTAACCCTGTTCCTCGTGCTAAAGATATGTATGGTTTTACATTTTTTACAAGACCACAGTTAAATCTGACTCGACTGAATGTTACAAACTATAGAGGATTTTATAATTTATTAACTGACAATAGTTTAAGCTATCAAGCATTTACTCGTTTAATGCTTGATCCAAGACTACAACATAATGGTCAGTTAATCTGTCCGTTTGTTGATATGAATAATCCATTCATTCCCATTCTCACTAATAACGTTCAGTCACTGTCAGGTTGGCCTGATATGACAGTTCCCACTTACACAAGTGAAGCAGGTCAGTTTGGTGAAGAACATAGCTTTGTAGACGGTGTTACCAACCACTATGAAAGTTTTGATTTAGATGTTACCTTTAAAAATACAAAGGGTAACCCTCTTATTTACTTCTTCTATATTTGGATTAAATATCAGAGTCTTGTCTTTGAAGGAATTCTGAATCCTTATATTGATATGATTACAGAAAATGAAATTGATTACAATACTCGAATCTATCGTCTTGTGTTGGATCAACAGAAAAGATATGTGACATATATCGGAGCAACTGGTGCAAGTTTTCCGATCAATGTTCCAACTGGTTCTTTGTTTGACTTTAATGTTGACACACCTTTTAACACAAGAAATACAGAAATCAATATTCGCTTCAGGAGCATGGGATTCATTGCCTTTGAAGATATCCTTAAGCTGGAGTTTAATAAGACAACAGCGATCTTTAACGCAGGTATGCGGAAGGTTTTGGAGTCAGACCTAGGTTCGGGAAGTGATTCATTTAAAGCCAGAGATGACGGAACAGTAGTTTACAAAATTCCTGGATCGACATTTGTTAAGATTCCTCATTTTTTAGCTATGTCTATGGACACTAGTGTTTTCAGCAATAGTTTCTTTGCTGTTAATCACAGAGCTTATCCTTATATCAACTTAATCACTAATGAACTTGAATGGTGGGTTGATGAAAGAAGGTTTAGAACATCAGCACAGAAAGATGTTAAAGACATGATTGAGTCAGTTGGTTTAGGCTCAGTCGATGACATGGTAGATGATTTTGGACAGATTGAAGATGACACGTCTTTTATTTAACATATCACATCAGAAACAGATTGAAGAAGGAGTCTTCTAATGCCGGACATTACACCTACTAATAGTTTAAACATAGCCAATGAGCTTGATAAACTAAGTCTTTACAAATATCATCCCAATGGTATTTTAAATATATCATTAAACAGACTGACGGATATGCTGGATGGAAAGGTTGAGATCACAGATCCTTCTAATCCATTTACATATCTGTTAGAGACAAGTGCACTTAATACAGCTTTTGCTATTCAAGAATATACGTTATTAACTAGAAAGCTTTATCCAAGACTTGCAAATACAGAAAGTGATCTGTATCTGCATATGTCGGACTATGATTATTTAGGTATCTTCTCTGAGCCGTCGTTTGGTATTGTGAAGTTCAATATTCTTTTCAATGACTTCAAAACCAAAGCAGCGTATGATCCTATTCAAAAAGAATACGTCCTTAAATTACCAAGACACCTTAAGGTTACTGTTGATAAGTATATATTCACATTAACCTCTGCTATTGTTATTCGTTTAACAGAGACTGGTGTTATTGATGTTAAGTTTGAAAATCAAGACTTCAATAATATCTTCCCTGTTGAAACAAACTACATTAATTTTAATATATACAATGTTAATCAAAATGAAACATATATCACGTTTGATTTGAAACTTCCAGAAGTTGATATTGAACCTGTTGAAATTCCTATCGAGAAATCTAAACTCTTTAAGAATAAGTTAACCTTTAATCCTAAGAGAAAGTTCTATTACTTCCGTGCCTTCTATATGAAGGGTGGTGTTTGGAATGAAATGCTGGTTACGCATACGGATGAAGTTTACGATATTTATAAACCTACTTGTATTGTTAAAGTTCTTCAAAATGAGAACGCCGTTGAATACTACGTTCCTCCTATTTATATTAACACAGATGCCATTGAATCCAAAGTCAAGTTTTTGATTTATACGACTAATGGATATATCAATGTTAACTTCAATGACTTTACGATTAGCAATTTCTCAACAGAATACAACCCTGTGTTCCCTGATGAAGAACTTGACACACAAACAGAACCTTTACAGTTAATTAGTAAAGCTATTTTCCTAAAAGATAAAATTGTCGGTGGTCGTGATAATCTGACATTTGATCAAGTTAAAGAAGCTGTTATCAATAATAGCATCGGTGATCGTCAATTACCGATTACTAATAAACAAAAAGAATACTCTGTTCAACAGGGTAACTTTAGACTTATTAAAGATATTGACGTGGTTACAAACCGTGTCTTCCTACTTGAAACAAATATTCCAAAAGCTAGCACACGTTATCCAATTACAAAAATCAATCTTGATATCATTGAATATAAAACAACTATTTCTAATCTTAAGAATAATGGTAACAATGTTGTTGACGTTGATCAATACTCTACAATTGTTCCCGAGAACTCTATCTTTAAGTTGACATTAGAAGGTTTGAAAATGTTAACTCAACAAGAATATAATGCTTTAACTTCTTTAAGTGATATTGCGTTGGCTACTGAAGTTAATAACAATGTTTATCTATCAACAATGTATCATTATGTTATCGATACATCTAGTAATGAAACAGAACTAAGACCTTATGAGGTTTCTTCACCAGCTGTTGTTCGTATGAACTTTAAGGAGTTTAACCCGACTGCTCGTGTTGGTATTAACACCACAAATACAAGTATAGCAAAGACTAGTTCTGGTTATATGATCAATGTTCTTGTCAATTTGAAGAAATATGTTAACACAATAAATGAAACGAATGTTAAACCTTATCTTGTTTATACAGATAATAACAATAGTCGTTTCTTCTTAGAAAGTAGTCTCTATACAGAGATCAACAATAATCCAGTGTATCGTTTTAATATTGATACAAATTTCTTCATTGATAAGTATAATCGTCTTAATGTTACTAATTTCCGTGATATTAATAATAACCAAGCTAACATTTTTATAGACTTAGAATCTAAGTTAGAAATTATTTATGTCAGCAATACAATTCCACCTGCTTATGTTTCAGGTGAGTTGGATAACTATATCTTTAACAGTTACCTTGCTATTAATAAGTGTGTGGTGACGCTTGAAGAAATCAATCTGAAGTTCTGTAGTCATCTTAAGTATCTTTATAACCAAGTGCATACTAGCACTGGTAACTACGACTATGAAACTTATAACGAAGACATTCCGCTCTTATACACAGCTCATGTTTATGGTGCTGACAATAGTGTCATTCATATGGTAAATGATCCTGTCTTTGACGGTGATGGTATTGTTGTTTATAAACATCGTAAAGGTGATATTAAACTTGATGAGAATAACAAACCTATTCCTATCAATGCACTTGAACTTAATCGTTTTATCAATCTTCTCTTTATTGATTATCGTGCACATCTTGCTAATAAGAAGAACACCTCTGATTACAAGAAACAAATTAAGTCTTATCTGACTGAGAATATTACTAATAACGCTGTTGCTGTTCAAGAACAACTCTTGGAAAACACAGAAGCATATGTTGTTGTTCCTAAGAATATCAATATCACAACGGTTAAAACACCTTATCGTACTGTTAACATTTCTTGTTTGCAGTCCTTTATTGTTGATGTAAACGTAAGTGAAAACATTTATAACGATGTAAACATTCGTGATAATATCGAGTACACGATCATCGATCAGATTGATCAGTATTTGTCTGATAACACAGTTTATAGTAAGACTGCGTTGTTAGACATTCTATACACTAAGTTAAAGGAATATGTAAGAAGCATTAGTATTCCTAAGTTTACTGAACTCAATGAAGAGTTTATTGAACTGGTTAATACTAACTATCGTATTAGTCTGAATAAGGTTTTAACTGTTGATACCGATGGTTACGACCTTAAAGAAGACATCATTGTTTCGTTCATTAAATCATAGTTAAAAAGAGATAGGTGACTAAGTCACCTATCTCTTAATTTGCTTATTTAAAGTTTCTACTACTAACTCTTCAAATTGTTTTCTAGATTGTCTTAAATGTTTATAATTAAAATAAATAATTGGTATTTTATATTCTCTAGCGAGACTTTGCTTAAATGCGTCACATTCTTTAATATAGTTAAAATAATCTATACCACCAAAATGTTTTATAGGTTTATAATGTTGACCACCATGAAACTCTATAAGTATATTTAGTTCTGGTAGATAAAAATCATATCTATATAAAGTTGATTGGTTTGGTATGATATATTGATGTTTATACTTTATATTATTTTCTTCTAGAATTTTTATTAAAAATCTTTCACCCTTAGATGATTTACATTTAGGACATCCAGTTCCTGATAAATGACTTCCAGGTACTTGATAAAACTCACCATGTTTAGGGCAGATGATTTTTACCTTAGTATATGAATTTATATAGTTGGTTTCACTATAATCAAATATTAAACCATGTATACTTATAGCTTTACTTATAAATTCTTCAGTTGTATAATTTTTATTATTACTACAATAAGGGCATCCTTTACCTCTTAAATGATTAGAGGCTATTTGAATAAATTCACCATGTGTAGGGCAATCAATATTTACTTTTGTTAAATTGCCATTTAGTATATGTATTTTATTATATCCGTATTTATTACCATGAATTTTTATGGCTTTTTGTATAAATTGTTGTATTGTTAATTTTCTTTTTTCATTAAATAATAGCATATTACATTTATAACACCCTTGTTCTCTTAGATGATTGTTAGGAGTTTGCCAGAACTCACCATGAATAGGACATATAATACAAACTTTAGTCCAACTGTTAACATATATTACTTTTGAATAATCATATATAATACCATGTATTAAAATAGCTTTTTGAATAAATTCTTCTAAGGTTAGTTTCTTAGACATAATAGTTCCTTTAATAATCAAATTATTGAAAATAAAAGAAGACATCCAGGTTAACTTTGTAAAGACGTAAAATAAGATATCCAAGAGAGGGAGTGATCCCTCTCTTGGACTCTTTATCTTAGTACTTGATATAACTTACAGTGTCAAACTTTTCACTCTGTGTTAAATCAGGCAGAGCAAAAGTTGTTGAATTATCAATTAAAGTTGCCGAAGTAATAGTGCCATCATAGTAAGAAGAGTAATCATTCTTACCTTCAAGAATAGAAGCTGAATAAATTATTGTACTATCATTAGTACCATTAAATCCTCCTATTAAATATACTCTATTTTTAACACATATACATTTACTTTGACATAAAGCACCTGGTAAAGAATTACTTACCACCCAAGTGCCCAATGTACCATCAGAATTAATTGATGCTACATAAACAGTAGAAATAACACTAGTACCATTATGCCCACCAAATAGATAAACACGATTTTTAGTAATAAAGGCAGATGAAGAACCAAAGGCAATGGGTAAAGGTGTTGCTGTTGTCCATGGTCCTATTATTCCATCAGAGTTAATAGTAGCGGTATAAATAGTCGAAACAACAGGAGAAGTCCACCCAGTGTGTCCGCCTACTATGTAAACACGATTTTTAGTAATAAATGCTTCATTTTCGAAAGTACCAACAGGTAATGTACCGCTATTAACCCATGTTCCTAAAGTACCATCAGCATTGATAGGAGCAGTATAAATAGTAGAAGTAATTATTCCATTAGATATACCACCTAATAAATATACTCTATTTTTAGTAATTAATGCCTTTGAATGTGAAAGATTAACAGGCAATGCGGTACTTGTTGTCCATGTACCTAATGTGCCATCAGCATTAATAGGAGCAGTATAAACAGTAGAAATACTGTTAGAAACACTTAACCCCCCGAATAAATATATTCTATTTTTAGTAACAATACTACATGAATGTGACAGAGTGACAGGTAATGAAGTATCTGTTGACCATACACCTAATGTGCCGTCACTATTAATAGTAGCAGTATAAACTATAGATGTTGGTATGGTTCCATAACCACCAAGAACATAAACTCTATTCTTAGTGACAACTATTTGTGATAAAGATACACCAGTTGGTAATACTGAAGAATTAGAGTTCCATCCAGTTATATCGCTAGTCTGAGTTTCATTAATTTGGTATTGTTGTTGCCAAGGTCTGCCAGAACCAGGCATCATATAGTTAGTTACATCCGAGCTATAGTAAGCTGAATAATCATTCAAACCACCAGAAATACTAGCAGTATAAACTGTCGAAATAGCTTGAGTTGTATAACCACCTAATAAATAAATACGATTCTTTGTAATAATGACAGATGATAGCTGTAAAGCACTAGGTAGAGTTGTACCTGTAGTCCAAACACCCAAAGTACCGTCACTATTAATAGGTGCAGTATAAACTGTAGAAACAACATTACCATTAATATATCCACCAAGAAGGTAAACACGATTCTTAGTGACAATAGCTTGTGAACCCTGTAAAGGTCCAGGTAACGATGTTCCTATGGTCCAAGATCCTAAGGTACCATCCGGATTGATCGGAGCTGTATAGACTGTTGAAACACTAGTAGTTCCAGCAATAGCACCACCAACAAGATAAACCCTATTATTAGTAACAATAGCTTGTGAAGATGCTAAAATACCCGGTAATGAAGTTCCTATTATCCAAGACCCTAATGTTCCGTCGCTACTAATAACAGATGTATAAACAATGTTATACCAAACACCACCATTTCCATGTCTTCCACCTAAGAGATATACTCTATTCTTAGTAACAATTACTGATGAATCATCAAAAATACCAGGTAGAGCTGTACCAGTAGTCCAAGTACCTAATGTACCATCACTATTAACTGAAGCAGTATAAACTGCATTAGTGTTCCAACCACCAAGTAGATAAACTCTATTTTTGGTAATAATAATCGATGAATGTGCCATAACACCAGGTAGAGAAGTTCCAGCAACCCAATTACCTAGCGTACCGTCACTATTAATAGGTGCAGTATAAACTGTAGAAACAGAACCTACTGTACTATTTGCACCACCAATTAAATAAACACGGTTCTTCGTTACAATACTTTTTACACTGTATAATGGAGCTGGTAATGCTGTGCCTGTGATCCAATTATTTATATCATTATTTTGTATTTCATTTATAACATACTGCTGACTCCAAGGTTGACCAGAACCAGCATTTATTTGTTTACTAAAACGATCACCTATAGTAGCGTACAGTGAATTATAAGTAGTCTTATCAACTTCAGCACCGTTACACTTGAAAAAACCAGGAGGTGTCGTGCTATAAGGTTTACGAATAATATCACCAATAGCAATACCGGAGGCAGAACTAAGTGTCACATCAATATACTGTTTGGTGACAGCTTGCAAACTACCAGTGACAGAACCATTAAAACTTAAGAAACCAGTTAACGTTCCGCCAGATAAAGGAATGGCGTTATTAATACCATATCCAGAAAGCGTAGTGGGACGATTAAGACTAACTTTATCCCAGCTGATGTTAGGAATATCAGCTTCAACCAAACTAGAACCACCTGTAACACGACCTTTGGCGTCAACAGTAGGTTTAATGTAATCACCAGCAACAACACCAATAGGTGCTAAGTTAATAGTTGATGAACCTGCCGGCTTAACTAAATCGCCAACAAAGGTAGGTAAACGTCCAGACGGAAGAATACCAGAAGAAATGTTACTAGCATTTAAGTTAACTAGCGATGAATCAAGATACTGCTTTGACGCAGCTTCAAGAGGTTCGCTAGGGTTACCAGCCAGAATCAGAGTACCGATTAAGGTACCGCCATTAAAAGTAAAACCGCCGGTGCTATTACCACCGTTCGAGTAAACTCTAGCTCTCATGTTTAACTCCTGTCAAGTCAGATAACTATGTAAAAGAAACGCCGTGTTTTAAGGTCAAATGATGCTAAATTAAATAACAGAGAGAGGTCACCCTCTCTCTGTTATATTAGTCTATAAACTCAATCAATTCTGCTGCTTTTTCGAAACAGTTATCTTTGGTTTCAATAATAGATTTCAGTTTACCGATTGTTTCAAGTTTCAATGCCATGTCTTCATAACCATTAACAAAGTCAATAGTTTCTGAATTCAACTCGGCTTCTTGTTTTTTGACAGAATCAAGTCCTGATAAATAACGAGTCAAGTCTTCTTTGTATCTGTTTAAAGATTCAACCGATGACTTACCCACTTGAACAAATGATGATAAAGATAATTCAGCTAAATTAGGTACATAAATAAGTGATTCATAAAGAAGCTTAAGGGTATCACCATAATAAATATCAGCATACTTATTAGTTAGTGTCCCTGCGTATTTTGGATATTCAACTTTACTATCTTCAATTTGATTAATGACAGTAAACTTTTCTGTATAAAGATCGATGTTACGAGTAGCGTTTTCTTCGTTTTCACGAGTATAGGCTTTGAACTCTAAAACCAATGGCGGATTTGTCTTGAAGACTTCAGCCTTTGATTCAACAGCAGAATTGAATGTTTGAAAATAATTAACCAGGTTATCAATCATCGGAAGATGATTTTGAATAAGAGCTTCAAGTTCATAAAGTTTGTCTGTAACATCAAGACTCATTTTATGTTCAATATTGGAATTAAAAACTCGTTCCATAATTTCTTTATTAATAATAGAAGGTGCTGTAGTCAGTTTAGCTTGTTCAACTTTACCAACATCAGGAAGCATAGTAAATACTTCTAAAGCAACTGTGCGATCAACACGCGGCATGTTTGCAACATTTTGTTTTAGAATAATCAAGTTAAACATATTGTTAACACGATCAAGCGTATTTTTAGAGAAACGTTGTATATTAAACTGATTACCGTCTTTCTTAGCATCAGTGATAACTATATTTTCAGTAGCAATACTAGTTTCGCTAGTATCAATATTTGTTACATCTTTATTAAGGTCATCCAACAGCTCACCTAAGCTCATGTCGATTATCCTGCAATAGCACCATCGGCACTACTATCAGTTACCATCTTTGATTTAATCTCGCTGACGAAGCAACGGAAAAGACCAGAGAGGTAGTTAGCATTATTAATAATATCACCCACTGCGCACATATGTGAGACATCAACATAGCGCGGCAGATTAGAGATATCATCAATGACCGAGTTAGGACAATCACGGAAGAAGGTAGCAGGCGGATTATATGCAACAGATGCACGCCAGAGGGTTAAATCACAAACAAGCTTTTCTAAAGTGATAACGGCGTCATCGCTCAGATAAGAGTATGAGTTCAAGCACCAGACAACTTCATCAATCATGCGTTTATGATTGATGATGAACAACTTGACATTGTCTTCATCAGCAGGCATTAACGGCAATGCATCAGCGATAGCTTTAGCCAGCAAAAAGACTTCACCCTTTTGAAGCATACGCTGATTAAGGGCATTTAATTTGTTCGTGAGATCTTGGGAAAGTTGGTACATGTTCACTCCTTAGTTTACCTTAAGTTCTTGTGCTTTGACAAAGAGAAGATTATTCAGATTATTTTCAATAGACTGCTGTAGATTAATATAGTAATTATTGTTACGATTGCTGGATAACAGAATATCCGCAATATGACTTTTAACATCTTTAAAGTACATTGACTTTTCAATTGTCTCATTAATGAAAACAAATTGTAAAAGAAGTTCTTTAACAAACTCTTCCGGTAAATTAATATTCTTTAAGTTATTAATGATTCCGTTCTTAACACGATTGTATCGTTCTAACGGAAAATCATAAGTCATGTTGCTGTTATCGGAATTATATAGCACAACCATGATTGCCATCATTATGATAGCACCAGGAATTTTAAATAAAGCAATGAATAAAATATTTAATAAAAGGTTGACAAATAACAAAATGCTATATGTCATACGGTTGTTTTCATACACCAACCCATAACTTTTATTAAGTTTATTTAAACCACTGACGAGTTCTTTACCTAAATTAAAACGAGTAGCAAAACTATCAGCAAGATTTTCAAAGTTAGTTTCGTCATATTTAGAGTTCCCCATTTGAGTTTTGATTCCATCTAAATAAGCGAGTGCAATCTTGCCATAGAAATCATTGATCTCATTAGAACTACCGACACTAATTTCTTCAAATTCTTTTTGTGAAAAATGTTTCTTAAAGATATAAACAGCCTTATCGGGATTATTGTTATTCATCTCGTTAAGGATATCTGCAATAGTTGAATTGGTTGTTTCAAGTTTATGGTGATACTCAAGACCACCAAAAGCATGACCAATCTCATGTAAAATAATAGCAGTCAGTTCAGAAGGTTCAATTTCAGACTTCTTAAGAGCAAAGAAATCGATAATAAGATAGTGTTTAATTTCAGATAGATATCCACCTACCCGAGCATGCTTCATGTCAATGTAACCTTTACGGTTATGTAACTTGGCAAGAATTGCTTTCTTTTCTTTCTCAAGCTCATTAACATGTTTATACACGCTATTAAATTTAAAGATAGCAGAGAACTTATCGCTACCAATATTCTTTAGGCTACTTAGATCAGAAAGATAGTCACTGAAGAATGGAATGATCGCAGCAGGATAAAAAACATGTAGTTCTTTATCAAATATGATATTCATATTAAAACGATTACAGATCAATGTCTGAATCTCTTTAATATAACCTGACTTTTCAGTCAAGGTCTTATTGTCCATATAGATATTGTTCTCAATTTCTTTATAGACATATTCTATCTTTTCTGTAAGCTTCTGAGGAAAAGTATCACTATTCTGATACTTTATCATCTCCTGTGAAATTGTTTTCATAGAAACCTTTGGCCGGAAATAATTAATTCAAAAAATGAACGAAACTAGTAAGAAAAGACTACCAGAGGGTATTTCCCTCTGGTAGTTAATCCCATCAAAAAGGAGAGAGAAAACAAGGAAAACAACTCTAGCCGCCACCAGATCAATCCAATGCGCCCGCAAAAACACACTGAATCTACAGTCTTCCCAAATAATTAATTATTCTTTGTTTAGTAAATGTTTCAAATTGACACGGTGACATAAACTTAAATTGTTTATAGTTAAACTCCAAAAATCTATATTTATAAAGATCTGCTAAATGTTTTTTAATCTCATCATTACGTTTTACGTAACTTAAGTTATCTTCACCACCAAAGAACTCAATAGGTTCATAATGCTGGATACCATGAAACTCTATAAGTGTTTTGTATTCAGGGAGATAAAAATCATATTCATATCTATTTATAACTTCTGGTATTCTATACTGATGTATATATTTTATATTATGTTTATCTAAAATTGTTTTAATAGCTAATTCGCCTTTAGAAAGATTACACTTAGGACAATTAGATTTTTTATTTAAATGGTTGTTAGGCGTCACCCAAAAATCACCATGTTCATCTATCAGACAGGTAACACATACTTTTGTATAACTGTCTTTATATTCTGTTTTAGAATAATCATTTTTATCACCGTAAATAGCTATAGCCTTTTTTATAAATTCTTGTGTGTTTGACTTATTATAAGAACCAACTTTTTTAGCTGAACATTTGGGGCAACCTTGTCCTAGTAAATGAGCATTAGCTCTCTGGTTAAATATAGTTTTACAAGTGTTACACTTTATCTTACTTTTACTATAACTATTTTCAAATTCGAAAAATGTATAATCAAATTTATTACCATGCACTTCAAAAGCTTTTTGTTTAAATTCTTCAACTGAATATTTTAATTTGTTAGATATTAGTTTACCTTTACATTTAGGACAACCATAACCTGTTAAGTGGTCGGCTGGGGTTTGCCAAAACTCACCATGTTCTTTACAGATAATACAAACCTTGATTAATGATTTTTCATAAACTACTTTACTATAATCAAATCTATACCCATGTACTTCTATAAATTTTTTAATAACTTCTTCTTGAGTTAATTTTCTCATAGAAATATCCCGATAATACCATCACAGTATTATCGGGATATAAAACACTTAATCAAGTAAACCCTGTTCTTCCATTTCAAAAAACGTGGGCATGCCAAACATTACTGTAAAATACTCGATCATATTCGCATTACCTAAACAAATACTCAGATTCATCTCTCTAAAGATATCCTCACGGACACCATCGATTTTAATAATTTCAGTAACACAAGTTTCTTTTGAAACATTACCGACTTGTGTGCAAGAAGGATAAGCAGCTGTAGCATCTTGGTCACAAACAACACCACGAAGATTAGTAACAACATCCGGGTATTCTTCTAGAACCTTAAGACCTTCAGCTAACAGTAAGTTCTGAGGAAGTAACTGAATCCAACCTTTTAAGTCCAATGTGTTATACTTCTTGACATCGTACTCGTCGTCTTCTTCATCATCCTCTTCGTCTGTCTCTATACCTTCTGCTTCAAGCTCTTCTTCAGGTCTTGCTTGTTTAGGTACGGTACCAATAACACGGTCTCGTTCCAAACCAAAAAGGAAAAGAGCATCGACAATCTTCTTAGGATTAGAATTGAACTTAGCAAAGTCAGTGATAGCAGCAAATGAAGGAAGTGTACTTGTCAAGTCCTTAATTTTATCATCTAACTCCAACATACCTAAGCAGTCGTAAAAGTTATAAATAAGATATTCTACTGGATAATTTTCTTGCAAGAATATATGGAGTTTTTCTCCAGAATACTTTTCAGCTTCTTTAAACTTTAGCTTTTCACCAATTTCTTCTTTACGAAGAATAGAGTCAAGCGAATAACTTTGTTCTTCTTGTTTAGCCATACGAAGCTGACGGTAAACACACATTGCATCGATAACATAAAACTTAGAAGTACAAAATAGAGTATGCCACTGTAGGCTTGGGTTAATAGGTTTAACTACACCAGATGCAGTAACCTTTTTCTTGATACCTTGTTTATAACGACATGTACGATATTTTCTAGGTATCGTTTTATCACAAAGAACATCAACAGGATTAACGTTAGCTTCTTTGAGACGCTCCAAGATTCTAGGTATGTCGAAGTCCATATTCCAAATAGCAAGGAAGTCAGGACCCCATTCATTAGCAACTTGAAACACATCAGTTAATAGATCAACTTCATTGTCAAAGACTCGAAGTGTGACTTCATGATTTTTATATTTAGGAATGTAATAGTCAATTGCTGTTTCAACACGTTTCTCAAGATTAGTAACATTTCTAACAAACTTCTTAAGAATAGATGAATGTATTTTATCACCGAAACAAATAGTGGCAATAATAACTTCACGTGTTGCGATATCTGTTTCAATGTCGAATGCAGATACTTTATAATTGGACTGGACAAATTCATTTCGTCTCAGACTGGTGTATTTAATAAGTGACGTTGATGTGATATCATAACCATAAACATATGGAGAATTCTTGATCTCATCCGGCTTATTAGCAAAATGTGGTTGACCAAGCAATCCAGCAACTGTCTTATTAATATCAGACTGAATTGTGTTTTGACACATCAGTCGTTCTTTTTCTTCAAACTCTTTCTTTTCTTTATGGTTACGAAAAGCTTGTTGAGTTACCCAGACAGGTCTTTGAAAATCCTTAACTAAGAAACTCTTCGGTTCAATCGTACCATCTGTATATGTAATTTGTTCTTTAACGTAGTGCATATCTTCACGATAATCGGATCGTGGGATATGGAATGCAAAACGTATTTCCTTTCGGAGAATCTCTTTAGCCATTCTTTCACCTATGAAATTACTATACCAGTTTCGACATCTATAATTAACTTATAGGTATCATACTTATCAAGCTTTTCTAAGACTCTTTTATTTATTTTATCTTCATCTAAATTTAATCTATCTATAACTATTTTTGCAGCAGCTAATACATCTGCTATTTCTTCTTCTAATTTTTCTTTTGTACACGCGTTATTTTTAAGTAACTGTTTACTAACAGCTTGTTGTAACTCACCAGACTCTTCTGATAATTTTATAAGTCCAAATGTAGAAGTCAACTTCTTACTCATTCATAAACTCTATTTAAAACTAAGTGTCCTTCTATATCGGACAACTCATACTGTAAAGCGTTATAAGTAACTTTTAATTTTTGAGGTTTTTCAGCTCGAACTTGAAAACCATTAACCTGAATTTTAACACCATTATTTACCGTAAGAGATCCAGTAAACTTAACATTGGTGTGAGATTTACCAGTGAGATCAGAGTCCATGCTGCACCTTATTCCACTTCAAATGGTTGCGATAATAAACAATCCAGAACGCAATGTTCATAGGTAAAAAACCCCATGTCGCTGTAACAACAATCCAGATCAACCAAAAGAACTGATTAAACAAACCAAGCAACCAAGCCTTAGGATGTTTATTACCGGTGAGAACTGCCATATAAATAGTTATAGCACTAAGTATCCATGGAAGGATTTCTTGAACAAACCACATAGTTATCTCCAATTTATCATCACGCCATTTTAGAAAAAATAAAAAACTATTCTATCTTTGTAAACTTTTCATTAAACTCTTTTTCAATACGAACAAACATAGCATCTGGTAACAAAAGTCTAATAATAAATAATCTTAATCTGATAAATCTACCTTCATAACGAGTATAGATGATACATTCATCATCGTCATTATCCCTTGTATTATTACAGTTTATTGCATCTCGTATAACTAAATACATATTTCCAGTTTTGTTATTGATGTACGGCATGTTCTTTCCTTTTGAATTAAGTTGAAAAAGATACCACTGGAGTTCCCAGTGGTATCTCTGTTATTATGTACTCGGAGGAGTTATCTTAGGAGCAGAGTTCTCTAATTCCTTTAAGACATTTTCATTAATACGATTCTTCTTTTTGTCGGTGTCATCGACAACACGCATAATTGTTTCTATCTCAAACTTAGGTCTATTAAGAAAATCATCAAATGACATCCCTAACTTTTTACTAAGTTCTTTAAATAAAAATGTAGATAAATAACCGTCAAACAAATAATCTTTCAAATAGTTCTCTGCATTGTTAAACTGCACTGAAGCTAATGGATTAGTGTTGTTTACGTGATCACAGATACCAAATGTAGTCTCGTAAAGTTCTATAAATAACTGTTGACCATAAATATAATTAGGAACACTTTCACTTTTAATGTTCGCTAATGTATCACGAATAAATCGATCAAAGTCGATGTGATTACCAAAACCATAACTGGCAATATATTTTATACTTCCCTCTCCATTATTTTCGAGATACGGAGAGTAATTAATGTAAAAAAAAGGTTCATTACATCCAACGGAATAACGCTAGTAAGTTTTTCATTTACAATTTCGTTGTTCTGAGGATGTCCGCAGTTAGGGCACTTATAGTCAGGAATACCTACCAGACCAATTGTGGTGTTTGCTTTGAACTCAAGAATCTTATTTGTGATAACTGAACGAAGTGAATCGTCAGCAGAGAAGACTTCAAGTACTTCATTAATTGTAGAACGTTCATTAATAACGTTATCATCGATCTCAATGTAATCGATAAAATGATTAAACTGTCGAAGAATAGAAGAACGAACATATTGATCGAGCAACTGTCCCTTAGCTTCTGCTTCATCACCTTCTTCAACAATGAATGAATCGATAGCTGAGTTAATCTTGTTGATCCACGCCATGCCGTCCGCAGTATATTCAGCGAATGTAGGAACACGAAGCTTAAATTTAATATTTTCCTTCAGCTGGAATTCAGAACCTGTCACACGAACATGTTCACTGATATATTTACGGTAGCTGTCAATCCCGAGTTTATTCGGGCGATTTTCAGCCATAATAATTTTCTGTGCTTCAGTAAGACTGTTGTTATCGACCCACAACAGCTTGCACATATTAAGAATAGCCTTAGCGACAAACGAACATTGTTCAATGTCGTTTATACAAGCTCGCTGATAATCAAACCCATTAGGATAGATAGTGGCAGCAAATCCCCAAGCCAGTATGGGAAAATCGTGGATGAGTACGTAGTTATCCAGTTCATTTTTACTGATGTCCTGATAGTTAACACTGTGAATATGTTTCAGGATAAAGTCAAATAACTTTCTGTTGACATAAACAGAAAAATTAGTGAGAGTCAAACCAAAGGTGGCACGACCCAACGTAACCTTTTCCTTAAAGATACTATTGTAGAAATCAATCATATCCTTTTCTGTAGGCGGCTTAATCGTTACCCAGATACCTGAGTGAGGAAGCGGTACAGATAGAACATCACCAAGACCTAACAGTTTTGAAACTTTTAAAACAGCCAGTTCACCTTTCAGTTCACCATCTGTTTGTTTAAACTTGAGCGGACTGATTGTTTTCAGTTCACCTTCTTTAGTTTCTACACCTTGACCAAATCTTGATTTTTCATCAAAGAAACGTTCTTGGTAGAGACCACCAGGAGTGTAGTAATCAATAGCTTCTTCATTTGACTTTCTCCAAGCCTTTAAAGCAGGAGAGTTACCGTCAAGATCAAGATTCTTAAACTGATTAATTTTAAGATTGAACGGAAGTAATCCAACAGAAGGTAAAGAGAATGTATAAGCAAACTTAGTGAAATCTGTTTTTTCAGAAGACCATGAATCAGTCAAAGTAGCATTAGGAACCTTCTCGACAACAGGTGGTTCTGTCTTTTCTACTTCGACAACAGGTTGTATCAATTCTTCAGGTGAAACAGCTTCCGGCTCGAATACAACAGCTTCTACTTCAACTGTCCCAACATTGTCCGCTGGATCAAATTCTATAGCTTCCGGTTCCGGTGTATTGGGTTGTTCGACAGGATCACTCATGTTTTTCACCTTCTTGAACGGTAGGTTCAATCACTGCTTGATTCATGTTAACCGGAACCACTTCAGAAATTGTCAACATCAAATCCGCAAGAGTTGGAGACATCAGTGTAGCCAGTTCACCAAAAAGTGATTGGTACTGAATAGCAATTCTGTTATAGTTATTAAAGTCATTCAAGTTATCGATGTGACCAGTTCGTCCATCGTGTTGTACACGAATATCTTTAACTTTAAAACTAAAGTTGTTGATGTCGGCAAAGAACAATTCTACAACTTTATTAAAATGTTCTAGATTATCACCAAGGTTAGCGATGATATCACGGTTGGTAATAATAACGTTTACCTGACCCATGAACTCGATAATCTGTGAACCAAGATCTTCTTTGAGTTTATTCAGATCATCCCAGCTGTACTGTGCAGTCTTCAGGAAATCTTCATCATGCGAAGAATCAATATTAAACCCATTCTTAATGACGTTATCGATTTCTTTGGTGATCTGTTTGCGTTCTAATTTATTAGCATCCATTTTGAATACCTATGTGTTTAATGTGGTTGAAATAATCATATAATACAAAGAAATATTAAAAAAACAAAAAAAGAAAAAAGACTGTTGTCTCTTCCTTAACATGTATCGCTTTTAGCGATGTACGTATTAATTTTAGACATAAGTTAATTACATTTTATAAAATGTTCTCTTGACTGAATATATTCTTACTTCTTCTTGAGTGAATCTTCCGCTCGCAAAAAGAGTTTCTATTAACTTTTTAACACCACCATCATGCTGTGGAGTTACTGACAAACTTCTTTTGATGACTGTATTGCCATGCAATACTTTATTGCTTATGTGTTTTTTCATTACTTTTTTCCACTAAAGTGAACATTAAAAGAAGCTACAGACAGAATGCTGTAGCAGGCTGACTCCTGACACGTTAAACATCTCTCACGGATTGCAGTCCGTGAGAGATGTGTGTTATCTTGAGTCAAATACTAAATATGTAACTAATTGATATTCATTTACAGACTGGGATTAATCATGCTAGCAATCAGTTTATTGTGTCTAGTTGTGTCGTTCATAAATAGAATAGAACCTAACTGTTCGTGTAAATAAGTTCTATAATCATTCTCGGCTTCAGAATAACTTTCAAGAATACTCTTAAACATTCCAAGATCTTGACCAGAAGCAAGATAACCACTATTGACAGGAATAATAAGTTTGTTATAAATATAAGCTTTAGCAGCTAAGACACAAGCCATGCTAACAGCTTTATAACTTCTTGGTTGAATGTTATTTAGATTACTGTCGTTTTCTAAAAGCACACGAACACCAAAGTTTGTTAAAACACGGAAGTTAGCATAGATAAGAATAGTGTTATAACCAACAATCTCTAAATGTGCATTGCTAAGAACACCAGACGGAGCAGCAGCACTACCAATTCGATTAGCAACATTCATAATTGGATTGCTATTCATCTGTCCCATACCACCGAAACTATTACCAGCTAATCCACCTTGACCAAAGGTACCACTTCCTGGCATCAACATGATATTAAGCGCAGAAACGATTTCTTTATTCATCGTCATTTCTGGTGGGATTTGATAAATGGTATAAAAATATTCATAGAAACTAGGCTGAACATTATTTAAAGCGATGGTTGTTTCAATACCACCTGTAATATTCATATCAAGTAAAACTCTTTTACGAAGAAGTTTTCTTAGGATTTTATCGTCAACTGAGTTAAGATTAACTGTGTCGGCAGAGTCATCAATAGTGAAAGCAGCGTGTAATAGTTCTTGTGGTATCTGATGGTTTATCTCGTTAATAGAGTAGATAAGACAGTTCATCTCTATATCCTTTAAGTTATTAATCAAAAAATGATCCAGTAGCAAAAGCTACTGGATCATCTTATCATGCATTAAACATTACTGACCGACAAGTTCTTCATCAACAGAAGTCTGTACAGCTGGCTCAGCTGGAACAACTTCTTCAATGGGTTGCGAAACAACTTCGGCTTCAGGCAGTTCGTAATCAGGTTCTTCTTCATCATGAGCGTCAGCTGCACGCATACGTTCAATGACTTCAGACGACATAACCTTTTCAAGCACGCCTTCCAGGAAAGCCATACCAGCCTTTTCCTTGGTATCGATGAACGGTGTGAAGTCAGGTTCTTTACCTTCCTTAACAGCCTTAATGATCAGTTCAGCGATGTCGATGATCAGCGCAGCATAGCTCGTAGAAATACGCAGACCACTTGACTTAACAACATGGTAAGAGATCAGCTTGACGTCAGCATTGAGTTCCTTGATTTCCTTGAGGATACCAGGATAACCCTTGATCTTGTTCCACGTGGCTTGCGCGATGATAGCCTTGAAGTTAGGAACAAACTTGTTGAACACGCCATTAGCTTCGGCGTAAGTTTTCAGATTGCGACCCGTCAGACGACGAATGGAATCATCCAGATCCGAAGAACGAATCCAATACCACAAGCTCATAACGGAATTGAATTTACCGATATGTTTGTAGTTGATGACCTTCAAATAGGCAGGATCAAAGATCTTACCAAGACGGGTTTCAGACTGAATACTGACATTGATGTGGTCCACACCTTCTTTACCGAAGTTATTCGGATGATTGAAGGGAGCAGAAGCACGAAACTTCTTACGAAGATCCTTGAAATCCATTTTCTTTTGTTGAGCCATGGTGAATTACCTCAGGTTTGTTTGTAAAAAATCGTGTTAATCATCGAGAAGATATACAAAGAAATCAAGAATTTATTGTTCAATAGAAAATCCTGCATACCCTCCTTGGAAGTAAAAAGAAAGTCATCAATCGCTTCCTTATTAATAATCAACTTCTCAGCAGTAATAACCCTGTTCGTTGTAATGATATTTAAAATGCTATCAGTAAAATGTTCGGGTTCATTATATGTTGTTAAACTATAAATTTTTACTAGATCGAGATAAGTAAAACACTCGATCATTAACTCATTACGATGAGTAATTTCTTCAGCAATGCCTTTCAGTGTTTGAGAAAGAAAAAGAGTCGAAGGAGTCAACCCTTTCTCTGTCAAAAAACTTTTCATTGCAGCAAAGTTTTCAGTTTGCTGTTCAAGTAGAACAAGGATATTTTCATCCATTATCATCTCACTTCTTCTTAGGTAACCAATACGGAACATACTTATCATAGTACATTTCGATTAGATCCATGGTGGAAAGGAAAGGGATAGGATGATCGTATTGATTAAACGTCCAGTAATCCCGTGTATTAAGTAGAACCTTCCAGTCATACTCTTTACCAAGTTTTTCATAAAGTTCTTTAACGTCAGGAACATCGAACGCAAGTTCTTTATAATAAGTCTTGATTTGGAGAAGATCGGCAGTGATCTTAACTGCACGACGAAGCATCGGGTCAGTGTCCAACAGATTACGGACAGTTGTTCGGCCAACCTTAACATCGGGATAAAGGATCATATTGTAAGTATCACGACCACCTTCAATGCCGTAACGCTCACTTTCCTTAACATAATGAAATTCAGTCAGAGAAGGAAGAACCCCTTCAGTCTGTGAAATAATAATGCTGAAACTATAACCACTAGCACCTGACTTATTACGGACAAGTTTAACAGTGACAAGATTCAGATCGAAACTACCTTCATCAACACGATCACGTGTCTTAGGATATTCAGGACCTTTTGTAGATTGATTGTTAAATGTAGAAGAAGAGATAGTCTGCCATAACAGATTGGATAGATACAAGAACTTACCAGCGACACCCTTAACAACTTCACCAGGTTTCATGTGTGGAAGCTGTCTAACGGGCATAGCCATCGGGCTTTGACCGATTGTACTATCTTTACCGATGTGTGCTGTCATGATGATATAATGCGATGCGGCATTACAGACAGGAGGAATCTCCATCAGCAATCGTGTCTTAGCAAGACCATTACGCATATGGATAGTATTACCACCACTATCACCAAGTTCATTTTTATTTTGAATTTCTTCGATATCAGCACAGCTGAATTCTGATACACTGTCAAGATCACCGAAAGACGGGAAGATAGCGTGAATAGGTTTATTTTCTTTATCTAGAAATGGTGTCTCTAGCGTATAGTTTTTAGCGTTCTTAATTTTTTCATTTCTTAAGAAGTCTTTTAACAACTTAAACCACTCATTACCCAAGTGGTGAGTTTTATCTGTGATGCTCCATGCACCTTCTTTACAAAGATCGATGTCTTTAAAGATATCAAATTTACGAGAGAGATTTAAACAATGTTCAACATCAACATTAACCTCTGTGTCGTAAGTATTTAGATAGGGTAGAAAGCCTGCCGCTGCTGCTTTACTTGCAGCAGATAACATCATATAACGTGCAAGCTTCGTCTTATAAGTGTTACCCTTACCCATGATAGCGGTAAACACACTAAGACCACCATTCATAATGTTCTCGCCTTTTTTACCGCGAACATATCTACCGGTAGGAATGTCTAATAGAGATCCAACATTATAGAAAATCTTACAAGGATCAACTTCCGTAAAAGCTGGCTTGTTCTTAAACATTACTTGCATTATCGCTCCTAATTTTCTTGATCAACTATATTTCTTTTTCAGTAATTTTTAATGAGAATGGTGATTAGTATTTCCGCCACCATCGGTAACGGTTCCACTTGCGTTAACATTACCACTGACATCAAAATTACCAGTCATTGTGACATTACCTTGTGTGCTAGTATTACCGGTAGTACTAACATTACCTTTAATATTAACATTACCTTCAAGATTAATTGTCGGCGCTTTTAGATTAATAACCTGTCCAGCAGTACCTTCAATTTCTTTTAATGCATTAACCATAAATTTATCTTGTTTGCTATCTAATAAGAAAGTATTTCCTTTCTTATCTTTCAACGAGAATGTTCCCGCTTTAGTATCAATAACAATATCGTATTCCGTATATTCGCCATCGTTCATAGCGGTATGGAATTTAACAGTTTTCTTCTTGGTGTCAACTTCTAACCAATAACTTGTTGACTTATCAAACGCAGCCATACCAGATTTAAGATTACCGAAACCATAAAGAACAGTTTCTTGTCTTCTTAATTCTACTTCTCTAAAGATAGTTGTCCAGTAATATTCATCCACATCACCGAACTTAAATAAAACAACTGTTTCATTGGCTACAACATCAGGAGAAGTAATGCGATTACTTTGTCCAAAGGCTAACCATTTAGCCTTAAGATAACTACTGGAATTCAGTTCAGTAGCAAAGTTTTTATCATCAGCATTTTTTAAAGTGCCTTCAAACTTTGTCTGAGCGTCTTTAATATTTCCTGCTTTTTGAATATTAAGCACTTCAATTGGTGTGACCATAACAAAGTCAGAACCAACTGGTTTATCTTCAACAACAATACCTAATGAATAAAGTTTTAACTCACTCATGATTATTCCTCTATCAATCTTAAAAATTCAATACTGTCATAAAGTTCATTAAGATCATGAATAACCTTAATGTTTACAACACTAGATTCCAAAATAGGAATAATTCTTTTTATGGTATAGTTTAAGTCATCAATATCTTTAAAGTAACTGAACACATTGACAGATGCGATTTGTCGTTCATCAGTTTTTGAAATAATGTTAAATAGTAAATCATTGAATGACACATAATAAACATTCATTATAAGAATTTTGTTATGCGGTTTATTTATAATCTCAGTCAACATTTGGTCGTGAGTAAGATTATATAGTTTTTCAATAAGCTCTTGATTATTTGATACAACCTTAGCTGTTTCTTCTTTACCAGCAAACAACTTTTTTAATATTCCTAACATAGTTTAGAGTCCTTTTTCAGTGTATCTAAAGTATGTGAACAGGATTAATTTTTAACATTCGAGGTAACAACATGGAAAATCTGAACCTTTGCGAAGAAGTAATAAAAGAAGCACAAAGACTTTGTCTTAAGCAATCTGGTATTGATAATATCAAGACTAATCCAACGTTTATCGAAGCTTATGACAAGAACATTGGTTTCCAACGTTCTATGCTGACAACCATGTTGTTCAAGATTCTTGTTTCTGCCAACTTCCAACCGCCTGCACAAATTCGTATTGCATTGAATTCAGCTAATGATTCTAATAGCTGGCTCGATGATATTAAAATCGTTATTCTTCCTTTTATTGTTCAAAATCAGGATGCTTATTTCCCATGATAGTTATTTCTCTCACACAAACTGAATTGCTTATTTTGCTTCTTGGTTTTACTATTGTGATTGCTATGATTATCGGTAATCAACAATACTGGAAAGGTAAGTTTGAATCACTTAGTGAAGAACGTGGTGATGGATCTGGTTGGCGTGAAGAAGCTAGATTCCTTCGTCGTATGGTAAACAAGACAGCAGCAAAAGAAGTTGAGAAAGAAGAATATTAAGAACTAGGAGAGGATATCCTCTCCTAGTTCTATTATTTTAGTACTTAATAAAGTAATTCAAGTTATCGTTACTGAAAGAAGCATCCGGTAACTTAAACTTAGCAGCTGTTACAAATTGTTCAATAGGAAGAATATCACCATTAAAATACGAAGAGTAATCATTCAAACCACCGACAAAATTAGCAGTGTAAATATTAGAGTTAGCAACACCTGACGCGATGGCTCCGCCGATTAAATGTACTTTACCATTGGTGATAACAGGGGTAGCAGAATGGAAAGACATCGGGAAGACTGTTCCATAAGACCAGTTACCAATAGTTCCATCCTCATTGATTGTAGCAATCTGAGATACATTAGTTTGTGTTCCAGATGTCCAACCACCACCAATAATTACAGTATTTTTAGTTGCCAGAATAACAGGAGCTTCTACACCAGTTAAGAGCGAAGGACCCGTAGTCCAAGAACCAACAATTCCATCAGCAGAAATAGGAGCAGTATAAACAGTGGTAACACCACCACCACCTGTATTACCACCAATAAAATAAACACGGTTCTTGGTGACAAGTGCTCTACCTGTATTTGTAGTTACCGGGAAACTATATGGATTTAATTTCCAACCACCTAAAGTTCCATCGGCATTGATGTCTGCATAATAAACATTAGTTCCAGCACCACCGCCAGAAACAACGTACAATTTATTTTTTGTAACAAAAGTTGTGTTAAAAGAGAAAGTTACAGGAACATTTGTAAGCGAAGACCAAGTACCTAAAGTACCGTCAGCGTTAATTGGAGCTGTCAGAATTGCATTAGTACCGGTATAACCAATAATAAATGCACGATTCTTAGTCACAATAGCACTAGCATAACTCGGTGACACCGGAAGCACAGCACCTAATGATGTCCACGAACCCAAAGTACCATCACTATTGATAGGAGCTGTGTGCATAACGTTACTAGCACCAGCGCCAACATAGACACGATTCTTGGTTACAATAGCAATATGAAGATAAATATTCATTACACCTGTTGCAGAAGTAGTCCAGGTTGTAATATCGCCAGCTTGTGTTGTGTTAAAATGGTATTGACTTTCCCAAGGACGACCAGCACCAGGATATGTATAATTAGTAGTATCTTCTGCATAGTAACTTGAATAGTCATTAGAACCTTCAAGAATAGGTGCAGAATAAATAAGATTTGATCCAGAGACACCATTAGCGCCACCGAGCAAATAAATTCTATTATTAAGACAAACAATCGGTGAAATATTTATAACACCGGGTAATGAAGTACCAGCTGTCCATGTTCCAATAACACCGTCAGTATTGATTGATGCTTTGTAAACACTTAAACTAGGTCCAGAGGTATTACCGCCACCTAACAAGTAGACAGTATTTTTCGTAACATATAAACTAGATTCACCTAAAGCAACTGGTAAAGATGTACCAGAAGCCCAGGAACCTATTGTGCCGTCAGCATTAACAGGCGCAGTGTAAACATTATTTAACCATGTTCCGCCTGTTGTTTGACCACCAATTAAATAAACACGATTCTTAGTGATAAATACTTGTGCATGACAAATGGCAATAGGAAGATTTGTTCCTGCGGTCCAAACACCTATTTCACCAGAAGGATAAACTTGTGCAGAGTAAACGGTTGATAAATAACCACCATTGTAACCACCTAAGTAATAAATTCTATTTCTTGTTACGATAACCTGACCTTGTGCTCTAGCGACAGGCAAAGAGTTAGCGGTAACAGTCCATGTACCTAATGTGCCGTCAGAGTTGATAGCACAAGAATAGACCGATGCGTAATAAGAAGAATTATTAGTACCGCCGATATGGTAAAGTTTATTACCGACAGCAACAAGTTGACCACCAAAAACACCAACCGGGAAATTGGTTTCTGCAGCCCAAACGTCTAATGTACCATCTAAGTTAACCGGAGCAGAATAAACAGAGTTTTGTGCTACTGTTCCATTCCAACCACCAATCATATAAACTCTATTTTTAGTAGCAACTGCTGAAACTCTATAATTGGTATTAGGAGTAAGTGATGAATCAGTTACCCAACCAGTGATATCGTCAGACTGAGTTGTATTGATCTGATACTGTTGTTGCCAAGGTTTACCAGAACCAGCAACCATATAGTTTTGCTCAATTACATTCGAATAATAACTAGAGTAGTCGTTTAAACCACCACTAATATCGGTGTAATAAACATTCGCAGAATGTGCTGAATTAAAATACCCACTAATAATATAAAGATGATTTTTAGTGGCAACAATATTACCAGTGATGTAGGTCATTGTTACTGGTAAAGTACCTGCATTGACCCAATCACCTAAAGTACCATCTGTATTAATAAGTGCTTTATAAATGACATTACTAGGAGAATTTGTTTGATGACCGCCTAAAATATAAGCATAGTTTTTAACAACATATGCTGCTGCTAAAGTAAGTGTTACCGGGAAATTCTGAACAGTTGACCATGACCCGATAGAACCATCTGAATTTAAAACAGCAGAATACACAGTGTTTTTATGAACAGAAGTATCACTACCGCCAATAATATAAACACGGCTATGGGTTACTAATAAACTAGTAGCATAGATAGCAGCTGGTATTGGTTGTTCCGTAACCCAAGACTCTAGTGAGCCGTCTTCTTTAATGACACTAGATAAAACGTGTGAGTACGCGGCACCACCATTTAATCCAGTAACAACATAAACTTTATTTTTATTTACAAAAGCTTGTGAGTATGCAAATGCAAGAGGTAAGGCTGGACCATTCCCCCAAGTTCCTAAAGTACCATCTGCATTAATATCAGCAACATAAACAGCGGTAGTTACTGTATTTGTACCATTCTGACCACCTAAAATATAAACTTTATTCTTGATAACAATAGCATTAGTTAATGACAAAGCACCAGGTAATGATGTTCCAGCAGACCAAGGTCCTATCGTACCATCATTATTAATTTGTGCGGTATAAACAGTAGATGTAAAACTAGTGCCATTATAACCACCAAGAATATATACACGATTCTTAGTTACAACTATTGACGCCAAATCTAAAATCCCAGGAAGTGGTTGTACCGCTGTCCAATTATTAAGATTTTCGTTATATGCGTTATTTATCTGGGATTGAAATTTCCATGGCATTCCGTTACCATAGTTACCAAAGCTAGAATATTTATCCCCGACCGTATTATAAAGATCTGAGTAAACTGACTTTTCAACTTCAGCACCGTTACACTTCAAGAAACCAGTCGGTGTAGTAGCGTCAATTTTAGTGATGATATCACCAACACCGATACCTGTCGTACCACCAATAACACTGTCAAGATAATTTTTATTAACAAGTTCATTTGCAGACGTAGATGTACCAGTAATAGAAAGCTGACCCATCATAGTACCACCACCAATAGGTAGTGCGTCAGTGATACCGTAACCACTCAAAGTTGACGGAATGTCTGATGTAATTTTATTCCAACTAAATGACGGGATGTCTGATTCAATAAGCGGCATGCCGTTTGTAACACGACCCTTATTATCAACAGAAACCTTAGCATATGTTCCAGGTGTTACACCTGTGTTACCTAAAACAAGATTTGCACTACCAGAAGAACTAACTAAATCCCCATTCATAGCAGGGAAACGATTACCAGGAATAGTTCCACCGATGAGATTGTTAATATTCAATGACAGTAAACTATTATCTACGTATTGTTTCGTTGCAGCTTCTAACGGTGATACAGGGTTACCAGCCAGAATAAGCGGATTTAAAACATTACCACCACCAGCCACGAATTCGTCAGCAAGTCCGCCTTGCTGTGTCATATTAAGTCTCATATTAGCTCCTTAGTGAAATCGAAAAATACGTTCAAATGATGAGTCATAGCCTAAGGGTTAAATACTATTTTTAATAACTTAAGAATTTTGTGACTATATATTTAATGGAAAAGAATACCATGTCCAATAGAAAAAAAGCTGAGGATTTTATTCTTCAATTTTGTAAAGATGTTGAACCTACCGGCTACAATGTAGAACAGTATAAAAAAGCCTTTGCTTTAATGTCTGATAAAGACTTTGAGCAGTACATGAAAGACATTCGAGATGGTATTAAATTCCTTGTTTTGTTTAAGCCTTTGTATGAGGCTCAAGGTCTAACTGTCGAAAACAACTTGAAGGTTGCTGAGAAGTATGGTTTAAAGTACTTCGAGAAATTAATCTATGCTGGTAACGAAGATGGACCTGATTACAAAACACCGATTGAATATCTCATCGTGGATCTTCCGTATCGTAGACAGTCTCAGACTTTGATGAAGAAAGTTTCTATTCCTGATAACAATAAGGTTATTGATGAATTAACTTATCAACCAACGGGTGATAGTAAGGGTGCTAAGATCTCTTTCCCTGAACTTCAAGTGTTGATTGGTATGGGACTTGAAAATACAATCTCTGAACTCATTCGATTCAGAGGTGGTGACCGTAATGGTTTCAATGCTTACAATGCAATGTTCTTGCGTTACGGTAATGCTAATCTTAAAACACTAGAGAATTATTCTACAGGTGTTGAGTCAACCAAGACTTTAAAGATTTATCTGACAGCCATGCATCTCTCGAACACTATATAAGGAAACATAATGGCTGACACAAGTAAAATTTATGTTGACATTGAGTCTTTGTTAGATCTAAGACAAGCTATTCTTTCTAAATTAATGGACCCTGTTAAATTAGCAGAGTTTGTTGTTTCTGATGATTATAGTTTCAGAAAAACCGATATCTTCAAGAATGTGGATATGGTTGAGTATGATAAATTAAGTAAAAACCTAACTATCGATTTACTTCAAAGATCAACTGTAACCTATATCGTTAATACTATTAAGACCAAGTTAATGAATCTCCAAAAAAGAAACACGTATTACGGAGAAACTAAAACACCTGAAATCCTATTGAATGTTTATCCTTTTGATTTAACTGAACAGCAAGCTAAAGTCTTACAGAATCTTTTCTTTGTTAAGTTAGGTTCTTGTTGTTTAGTTACTTTAATCAATAAACCTGTTGAAGACATTACACCATTTTTTATTAAGTCTTTAGATATTAATACTTGTTATATTTATCGTGCAAATATCTGGATTGAAAAACACACAGATACATTAAACAGAATAAAACTTCCTGATACATTAATATACTTTCCAGCTATCTTTAAAGTGGAAGATGAAACTAATGAAATAGCTAAAATAACCAAGATGGGTTTTAAAGACATTTTTGGTTATGTTGAATTCTTGCTATCTAGTGCTGTTAATATTAACTTCTTACCGATTCTTTTTTATAACAACATCGTCAGTTCCTCTCTATTGATTGATAAATACAACGAGGGTTTGGCAAAATCTAGCTTAGGAGATCACGATGTCAATATCGGCGATGAGGTTTAACTTCCTTGACAAAGAAACAAATGTAGGTGTTAAGGATTTTACCCAACTTGTAGACAATAGTGTTTACACTGGCTTTACAGATTTAACCTCTACTGCTATTGAAGAAGTTCAAGACAGTGGAATTATGGATACACTTCAGTCTAATCTTGATGATCTGGCTGATATGATTACTAATAATGATATTGCGGATACATTAAAAGACGCAATGGATTCAGCTATTAACGCTATCTCCGGAATGGAGTTACCGCAAACTGTCAAAGATATCTTTAGTAAACTTAAAGCACTTGACCTTAAAGGTGTTAAAGATTTCTTAGGTGATATGTTAAATGTCGGCGCTAGATTTCTTTGTAACAACTTAGACTTCTTAAAAATGTTTATGTTAGGTTATGCGCTTAACAAGAACATTCTTTCTGGTTTACTAATTGCTTTATTACTGACATGGCTTGATCGCTTCTGTAAAGGCTTCTCACCGGCTGAAACAGCTTCAGCTAACCCATTGGGTAAGCTGGGTCAAGTTATCCCTAACATGGGTACCCAGGTGACGTCTGGTAGTGCCTTTGGTCAGTTTAGTGGTTATTATTCTGACTTTCTTAAAGCAAGTGCGCCTTTAGGTTTAACTACACAGTTCCCTCAAGGTGACGCGGTTACTAATATTCTTAGTGGTGATATTTCATCAGTAATCGGTAATGCACGATCCTCTGAAATGTCTTACGCTGATCGTAATTCCTTAGTTGGAACTTTGCAGTCACAGTTAAGTTCATACGCTCCTAACAGTGCTCAATATAAAAATATTCTTCAGGCTACTGGAGACTTAAAAAATATCCCATTAGTCTCAACTGAACGTAGAGACAATAATCTTAGATACGAAAATCTATCGGATAAGTTTGGTTCTTATATCAAAAATCTTGGTAGTACTAATCTTCAGCCTGCAAACCTTATGAGTCTTAATGATGTAGAAAAAGGACTCTATGCAAAAATGTCTGATCTAAAGAAAATATCTGCAAGCAATTCATCGCTTCAATGTACTCCTAATGATTCATTTAGTGACTTTGATTTTGGTAGTGTTTTACCTGCTGTTGATGCTAACGAATCAGCTAGTCTTTTAGCAAGAACAGAAATCACTGACAGTCATAGAACACTTGATCTTCATCCAACCGCTGCAATTTTCTTAGAGGCTTGAGATGATTCTTAATGATTTCATAGCTAAGCTTCCAATTGAAAAGATTATTAAGACAGAAATTCTTGATAATAAAATAACTTTACCTGTAGACATAGATCCTAATAAGTTCTATAAAGATTTCAAAGCGGCGATTAAGGTTCCTACTCTGAGTCCTGAAAAGGCAATCTTTGTTGCAAGTTTGGTTGATCGTCAACCTTACATTGATTCATTTAGTCTTCTGACTTCTAAATTAGTTTTTGCGGAATAAAAAATACTAGATACAGGAGAGGGTTGACCTCTCCTGTATCTTATTGGTTTGCGAGTATTGCTTTAACATCAATGCTGTCAATCTTAGGTATAAGTTCACCGTCATGAACCTGAATTTCACTTGGTTTATATTCAGGTACTTCTCTGAATGAACCAGCAGGTGCATCAATAACAGCGCCAGGATTGGTGTGAAGTTCCATAAGAAGACCTTTAAGGATCTGTCTAGTTTCTTCATTTGTCTTGTTAGCATTCTCATCAACTTTAACCTTAGCCTTGGATAAGATACTTCTGTCGACAGATTCCAATAATCCTGTAAAAACTTCTAAGTCTCTTGCTGCTGTAGGTAACTCTTTTTTCATTAAGTTATCGATAAGCTGTTCACGAATGACCAGAGTCTTATCTAACAGCCTTGCATCATTCTCTGTAAATAAACTCATTTTAAAATCTCCTTGCACTCAGGCATCACATAATTATCTCCCCTGAACCAGGTAGGTTCAGGGGAGATGTCCTTTAGCCAAGGGAGATATTTAGATCTTGAAGTCTTTGGATGATCTGGTCATACCGAAGATTTGCTTCTTGAAGCTGTGTTGATTGTGTCTTATGGACTGTAACCATGTTGGTTCTAACAGCCTCTCTAGTGATGTGTTCATCTGGGGTAACAAATTCTACATCACCAATATTGACTTCTTTTATAGCAGGAACAATACCGATTCTACTTTCAATAAAATCAGCAAGGTCTGTAAAGAATAATGTTGTATCTAATTCAGAAGGAAGACGATTTAAGTCCAACACAACCATCTTGTTGATATATTCTTTACTAGAAATATCTGCAATAGACTTAATATAATTAATAGGACAACGTGCAAATTTCTCAACACCTGCTAAATCTCTAAAAGAAAAAGAGATGATAGCAATGTTGTCTCTTAAATCTTTCTTATATTCTACTTCATCTAAACCAGCAGGAACGTATAATTCTGAGAACGGATCACGAAGATCGTTACGAATCATGTCTCGCATTGAAATAAGACTAACAACCTTGAGCTTAAGAGTTAAAGAATCAAGATTGAATTTATTCTTAAAGTAAGTATTAATTGGTTCTTTGAAAGTGAAGTACGACTCCATACCAATATTAGGTGTGTTAATAGTCACGTCAGGCATTTTGAATCCTCGGTAATATGTTAATCAAAAAATCTATGTTTAAACAAAATAATAATACACAGGGAGAATATTCTCCCTGTGTACTCATATGTTACATCAAACGCAGGAACTCGTACTTCGGAAGAACATAAATCTGATGTTTTTCGAGGAAGAATGAAATATAGTTTACACCACCACGATTAATAATGGTGAAACGATAACTTGTATTTCCGATTAAGTTATTAAACAACTCAGTAGAATTATTACAGTTAGAAACAACCAACATACTTTCTAACAAACTAACCAGATGTTGAGTACGTGGAGACATACGAGCAAAGTCAGGATGTGTAGAAGTTACTGTAATAAAATCACCAAAGTACTGTTTAAAATCTTTAAAGCCGTCTTCTGAATAGAATCCATTCGTGATATGCAACAGAATGTTGTTGTAATCAAAAGGAACAGCATAGGTATTATTTCTAAGATAAGTTGTATTATTGTAAACCTGTACAAACTTATCAGCGTCAAATTCTTCGCTGAATGCAGATGCAATCTGGCTTGCTATACTAGCTTGGCCAACTTGTGACGGAATAGCAATCTTATCCCAACGAGGTGTAATAAAGAATTCGTTAATGTTTAAAATGCTTGGGAACAGTTCTTCAACTACAGACCCAGGCATAGCTAAAGTGGTTGTCAGATATTGATACAATTCTAGTTTAAGAATATAATCATAGTTACCTTGCAGACCATAAATGTTAAATGCAAAGTAACAGTTCTTATAAATAGATGTGTTAGGAACACGATAAGGAATGTTCAACATCTTTGTATATGTCGTTGGACTAACATCCTTATTTGTTTCAATACGTTCATTGAAAGCTAACAGATCAAATCCGTCTAAGGCAGTAATAAAATTACCAGCGTTATTGACAATAGCTGGGAAATTTTCAAAAGGAAGAATAATACTTACATCATAATGAGGATAGAATGTACGGAAGATTGAATCACTCAACCAAATTTCACAGTTAATTGATTTTACTGAAAATGAAAGATAATCGACAGAACGTGTTAAGTTAACATCAACCGTATTGTTATAGACCAGATTACTAACTGGACTAGTTGGGTTCATTAAGTTATAGTCGTTTGTAAACGAAATAAGAATCTGTTGTTTGCTTGTCAGTTGAGTAGTAGTCAAGAAAGAACTAAGCGTTGTAATGACATTTAATATATCATTAACTTCATCTTGAGTTAAAGATGATAATTCTATTGCTTTAAATAAATAAAGAGAGTATAATGGATTTACGGTTGAAAAGTATTGTTGCTTGTTTTTAGAGTACGTAAGGGCTATGTCAGAAATTTCATATAGTGGTGATATAACATTTACCGTATTATCAACAAAAATGTCACTCGTGACAAATGCTTTTATTTCTTTAGACATATCAATATCCTTCAAAAAGTTTCAATTAATCAAAAAATCTATTTATAAGGAGATACCCATGTACTTTAAACTGCTCGAAGTTTTTATCCTTAAGACCTTGTTTAACAAGGGTGAATACAATTTCGCTAGTAAAGAATTTAACCCTATCAAGTTCTTTACCATTTTATTATTAGTCGCAAACGTTGTTTTTACTATTTATTTATTAAATCAGTTCAGTAAAGTTCATGACATTATCGAAAAGAAATGTCCTCAGATTTTGACTGAAAAAAAAGAACCACCCAAGTCTACAAAGCTTATAACAGACAAGAAGACCTAGGGTGACCTAGGTCTTCTTTTTCTGTCATTGAAACACAGACAACTGGTATTTTGATTCTTGGTTAGAATAACTAAGATTAAAATATAACATTTTCTTATCGTCAGGTAATTCTGGTAAATCTTGGTCAAGTTCAATAAACCCATCAGTACCATTAATAATAAGTTTGTTACCTTCTTTACTAAAACACTTATTGTTATAACCATTCACTAAAAAGGTGATGTAGTGTATACCTGTCAGTGTCTTAGCTGCTTTAATGTTTTTCTCTGTAAATTTCTTATATTGATAATACAACTCATTGAAGAGTGGACTTCCCATAAACTCGGTGATATTTTTTTGTTCTATAAACTCGTAGCACTTAAGCTTTAAATCTTTAAACTTGATTCCAGGATCATTGATCAGGATCTCAAGTGAATGGTTATATATAACTAGGTGATTCAGAAAACATTTTCTTAAATATCCGTCAAGCTTTTGATCCACAGTGACATCGGCTATATACAGATTATGTCGACTCATGATTCCTCGTCTGGGTAATCAGTCGTAAATAGATTAACTTCGTCAAATACAGTAATTTCTTTATCACGAGGTGTAACAATCGTGACAGAGAAACGTACCTTTTTAACATTTAAGATTCTCAAGAACTTAAAGAAAACCTTAATAGTCATTTTATTTTTAGTCAACTCGTTATTAATATTGACTTTGGCAAAGTTAATTCGAGGACCTGGAGAGTTCAGAAATGTCATCGTCACAAAACGATCAACCAGTAATCGTAATGTAGATGGATTAATTTCCAAGACTAAACAGATCTTCTCCTTTAACCGCATTAACACTCCTTCTGGAGTATTCGGTATGACGTTCATTTGCTGCATGCAGCACTCCTTTTCTTTTCAGAACTAAATTACGTAAATCATCAAGCCGTGTGGTGTCAACTCCAAATAGAAAATCATGTTGGTATTTGCTTCATCACGTTCGACGATATTAAACACTAAATTCTCTTCAATAGCTGAGAAGATAGTTTCCATCGCATCAAAAATTTCTTCCATGTATGTGGTAGCATTTTCCACACCAAGTAAGTTTTCTAACCTGTTATAAGTATCTTCGTAAAAATAATGTTTAAATCTAGTCTTTTCAAAAGACAGACTTACATACATGATGTCGTATACATCAGCAACAAACACATTACTGCGGTCTACGACCAAATTCATTTTAGTTAATTCAGTAAATATATTACTTGCTTCTAAATAGTTGATATGTGAGTTTTCATCTAACAGTTGCACATAGTAAGTCGTGTAAACACTAAACATACTATACACAAAGTTTGTAAAACTGTAATCATATCTGAGAATAATGTTTTCAATTATTTCACGTATATTGTCTTCTACGGTTAGTCGACCAATTATATTTTTAACAACTTGATCATTAAGTATAAAAAGCTTCATTGTTATCCTTTTCTGTATAAAGGAGAAGAGGTCTATAAAATTGATCAAGTTCTATTTTATAGTACTTAAAACGGATATTTCTAACGATTAGATAAATGTTATTCAACATACGAAGTAGCACTTCGTTATATCGTCCTGTGTTAGAACAGTACATATTGTTAATGATCCAGTGCAGTCTATTAGTTAATATATCTGTAATTGAATCTAATTCCTCTGGATGCACATTAAAGTACTTAGGAACTAGATCGGTTATTTGTCTTGCGTAAAATAAATTAACAAAAGTATCCTGACCAAGCATACCACGTTCAATTAAACTTACAAACGTACTGAGTCCTGAACTAGTGATATATTTCATCACATTGTCAAGCCAGATCTTGTTAACAATAGTTATCGCAGTTTGTCGAAGCTCTCTATGAAAATCAGAGTCTACCATTGTAGTCACATCCATCTGAAGTTCTTGACAGATATCGAATATGATTGTTTTTACATAATGTTCATAGGTTTCTGAAATAAATTCTCTTTTAAGCTCTTGATACAGTTCTTGATTCTCATTATTAGACAGCAAAGCCAGTTTCATCCCTTCTCCTATTTCTGAAAGAATTCGTATGTTATCAATAGTGTATCGCAGTTGATTAACATACTGTTAAGATTAAGACTTCCTAGTTGAGCGTAATTACTCATATAAAATTCATGAATAACTTCTTCAATATTTCTAGTAAGAACATGATTCAAACCAAGCAGCCCGTTTCTTAGACTGGGAAGAACTTCTAGGTGTTCTACTGTATTAAATGCATGATCTATTTTAGCAGTACTGTAATCATACCGAATATCCATTTGAGGATAACAAGCATCTGTTATAATTTTCTTCGTAATATAACAAACAAACGATTCAAGATACTCTCGCATCATGATAGCGTCGCTTATTGTTTTTATTTGAAATTTATCTAATCTTACAAAGATACTTCTACTATACATTCATGTTACCTTTATGCAGCTTCTTATTAGTAATGATCAAATATCCATCGTCAGATATAGTTAAGCTATACACATTGATACAATTATTCATATGTTTTTGTTGTAAGAATTCTTCTATATACAGACTGATGTCCATATATAGAGGTAGTTCATTAATGATATTTAATTCAGAAAGTATCTCTTCTAAGCTCAGCTGCTTATTAGCTATGTTGAGAAAGTATTGGCTGTAATGACTTTCCTCTATAATTGTGTTTTGTAACATACCATAATTTATACAGTTATAAACACAAATATTGGTCACTAGCATTCTATAAAACATATCCCGATAACGGAAATAATTGTTATTGATATTCTTTTTTATGTTATTTAAGTTTATTTTGACGGTGTCTGTTTTCATAGGTTCCCCTTATCTAGACAGAGTATTTAGTAGAAATTAAGATTTTAATAACACTACAGACAGATACTATATATGTGTTTAAAATACATCCCAAACAAAAAAAAAAGAAGGACCGGGAAGGTCCTTCTTACTTAACAACTATCTCGAACTGATTAAAATAATTGGCAAGAACTGGTTGAACTGATTCAGCAAATAGCTTAGTTAGTTCAGCTTGGTCTTCGTCGCACAGACCTAGTATTTCCAGTTCTGCCTGAACAGTCGGACCATTAGTACCTTCGCAACGTAAATCATAACCAAAACCACCACCGACTGCACGTTGCACCATACTGCGTACATCAGAAAACGTCATACCAGATGTCATTTTAATAACAGTAGTCATCTTCATCTCCTTACTCGTTTAGAGTATAAATTAATGAATGTAACCAAGACTGCGGTAAACATTGTCACGCATAGTGTTTACAACAGTTTCATCACGACAAACTTTCCAAGCTGCTATGAAACTGCCTTCTACTGCGAACAAAGCTATCGCCAATTTGCGGTCATAACCAAGCTGAACAGCTACTTCAACTTGCTGCTCAGATGCAGAAATAGCGTTAACTCGTGATTGTTCAGCACGAGCAAAAATTTCAGATGCCAGATTGTCTTGGATCTGATTAGACATATTTATACCAAACATGATATTCTCCTTAAAGCCAGGTAACAGTAACTTGGAACCCGGCTTGATTATTGCAGGCAGTAACTTCGCAAACAGTGCGAAAATACTCATTTTGAAACCGTGTGATAACAAGATTGATCTCACGATCATCAAGTTCGGCATTGTGAATAACTACCACAAAACCGTTATCATTCTGTTCGCAAATAGGGGTAAGTTGATATCCCAGTTCAACACGAACATACTCGATAATATCAGAAGGCAAAGAAACCTTTAACATAGAAAGTTCAGACATGATTTTCTCCTCGCTCACTTAAGAGCATTAAATTAATATCACTTATTATATATGTAACTGAAGAAATTTCAAACGAAGAAAGAAAAAAAGAAGAGGGTTTCCCCTCTTCTTCTATGCCTTGGTGTTTATCTTTGATACCTTCTCGACTGCAACCGAATTCATAACTCGATTGAGAACAAAGCCGTGACCTAAGTCAAGACAAAGTTCAGTCAAGTCTTCTTCCAGTTTTTTACGTAAATCGGAAATTACTTTTGGTTCAAGATGTTTACCATGACGCCGGTAAAGGTATTCACGTACAACAAATACACGATTACCGATAGGTAAGCGGATGAACTGATCAAGAGACCAAGCACCTTCTTCGATGATGACATCAATGACTGGTTCTTTCTTTTCGTTCAAGAACTTTTTAACATTGTCGATGGTTTGAATTATTGCATTTTGGTTAAAACGATGCTGCACCAAAGGTACAATATTGTTCCGGATATAGTTGCGATCCGAAACATCAATGTCATAGTTCTCTTCAGACTGAATAAACTTGAGTTTGCAGTAACGAGCATAGTCAAGAATCTCAGTCTTCTTAACATCAAGGAAAGGTTTTCCAAACACACGGACATCTTCACCTTCAATCCAGTCAGTCATGTAATCCATACCAGCCAGACCGTCAACAGTTGTTCCACGGAACATATGGAATAAAACTGTTTCAAGTTGATCGTCGATGTGATGACCAGTTAAAACCAAATCCAGTTTCTTGGAAAAAAGCAATATTCTTCATTGCTTCTTTTGCAGCTGTTTTTACTGAAGACTGTTTATCTCCAGGGTTACAGGTATCGAATTGTATTTCATTCCGATACTTTGCTGCTGCTTTGATAGCCAGGTTATCAGCAATGGCTGTGTTAGAAAAATCACCAAAACTGATATACAAAATGGTAATCGAGAAATTGAATGTCCCTTTGTATTTGTTGACAACTTCCAAAAGAACACTGCTATCTACACCACCAGAAAACAACACACCGATGTTCATATGTTTCCCGGATGTATTGTGTAACATACGGAAACCAGAGAGGAAGTTTTTAAATCGTTCCTCGACGATATGAAGACCATTTTCAAAAAACATGATATCTCCTTAATAGTAAAAATGTTCGTATACGGATAAGGTCAACAGAAGCATTATGATGACAGCCGTACCGTTAATAAAAGACTTGTAAAGTTTGTTCATGATATCTCCTGGCAATTAATGTCAGTTTATATATATGTAACTAAAATAAAATCAAATCTAGGAAGAGTTTCCTCTCCCTAGATCTTAGTTTACATTAAGTAAGTATGACTACCGTACACTTGAACAGTTTTCAAAGTTCGAACAAAACTAGGCTGAACAAGCTTATGGTTATAAAAGTATCGCGCTCGAGTAATAGGACTTCGTTCTTGTTGAATGAAATCACAAACCAGGTCATAAGTCTGGCTGTACGCTACCTTATCTATTTTCTTTATCTTTGACTTCATGTTAAAGCAGTAATATTGATTCTTCTTACTGACTTCATGTTGAAGCAAATTAATGTCATGACTTTGTGCTCTGTTATAGACAGTGGATAGAACCAGCATCATTGCTGTCTCATCCGTCCTATCTTCACAATAAACAACAAAGACTAAGTCATTCAGTTTAGACTCCATCTTAGCTTCTGTGAAACATACTGCGCCTGCAAATGCCGGAAACAGAGAAACAAATAAGCTAAAAACAACATAAGCAATTTTCTTCATTATTGCTCCTTTCTTTGGAAAAGTAGGTTATTGAAAAAATATATATCTGGTTATTTTGTGATTATCTATAAATCCACTAAGGATATTAAAATGACTAAACCTAAGCCGCTGTACGAACGCAACGAAGAAATAGTAATTGATGTTAAACCTCAAGAGACTGAAAGTATTACAACGGTTCCATTGGAACAGCCGCTTTCTGAACCTCTTTCTAATGATCAGTTATACTCGAATATTAAAAACATCTTTGCTCAAGAACAAGTCATCGAACGTAAAGATGTTTATTTTACACCAGCTAAGGGTGTATTCGAATTCAATATTGATGGCTCGATTTTTATGCCGAGCCGAACAATTCTTCTTCAACCCAGAAAGCTTGAAGAGTTGTATCTTAAAGAACTTGAATCTATTATTTATAATTCTAAAGAAGATCTAGATGTCGATAAGCTTTTACCACTCATCATTTTGTTTAGCCATATAAACAAAAATAACTACCCTGTTAGGATAGTTAGTGGCAATTATCGAAAACTGCTTCCTAAAGTATGTAGTGTTTTAAATTACTTTTTAAATAAGAACTTTGCGGTTATCCGTAGCATCTATGAAAGTTTTAACAGTATGAAAGATACTGAGGAAGAACAATTTAAAAAGTACAATGAAGAACAAAGAAACCGGTTACAATAATTAAGAGATTAGAATGGATAATATCATAACGTTATTCTCTGGATAAACAAGGAGAATAATTGTGGAAAATTCTATTCCGAAAACAGAACATAAAGCAAACCCAACATTAGTAGAAACTTTAGAAACTGAATTAAATATAGATAAGCATAAAGCAGAAAAAAGTGTTATTGATGTTATAACATGTAATATTCGTGCTGACATCGATACCGAAATAGATAAAATATTAAAAGAGGTAAGATCAAATATAACCTTTGGTGTTATATTAAAAATTGTATTTACTCTAATACTGTGTTTTGGTTTAATTTTTTTATTGGTTAATTGGATTTTCTTTTAGTTAAAGGTAATAGATGACTAATAAATTAGTTCTTTTCACAGATGGTGCATGTAGACCTAACCCTGGGTTTGCTGGTTTTGGTATTTTTGGTTACAGTTATTCCGACGCTGAAAGACCCAAAAATCATAAGCACCCTCATCATGGAACATTGTACTTTACACCGACTGGTGTGAAAAAAGAAAAAAGCACTTCTCCTATAGCAGTGCATAATGTTATTGAAATTATTCAAGCAGTAGGTAATCCTCAGAGTACCAACAATGAGGCTGAACTTAAAGCTGTTGTTGCTGGTTTAAAGAAAGCATCTGAGATAGAAGACTTGGTAGAGATTGCAATCTTTACTGATAGTAATTATATTGTTAGTGCATATAAAGAAAATTTAGATAACTGGATTAGAAATAATTGGCGACGGCTTGACGGTAAAACTATCACCCATATTGGTGAATGGGAAAAGATTATTCATTATCGTGAGTTGTTTAAAGAAAGAAACTGTATCTTAACTATCGATTGGGTAAAAGCTCACACTGAACCCAAAGATGATAACTATAGTTATTGTAATAATATCGCTGACACTTATTCAGTTATTGGTTCAAATTACGCTCGTATTAATAACCCTACTGAAGATACAGTTCTTATGGAACACACTTTATCTTATGCAGAATATAAAAAGTCCTACGATAGTAAAGACTTTATCTTTTACTTTAGAGATATGTATTTTAGCTCTGGTAATCTTGACGATCTGAATCATTGTTTTATCAGTACCTCCGATGATCCAGCTTTGCTTGGTAAACGAAATAACTCATCTATTTTCGTTACAAACATTGGTTATATTCCACCAGTTGTTAATCAAATTAAAGAATTTTACAGACAGATTCCTCGTAACTATGTTACAACTTGTTGTATTAAAATTAATAAGTTAGAAAATAAAGATATTTATAGACTGTCTGAGTTTGTGGATATTAAATATATGTTGCTCCCTATGCCTTCTCAACCAAGGACATATATGATTGTGGGAGATAAAACACCTTTCCTATATGAAAATACAGTTAGTTTCCCGTTCATTGTGAATGCTGCTGATTTGTTTAATCGTATGTCTTACATTGATACAGCACTTAATGATGATACACCGAATCTGTATAGGTTCGATGTCACCGATACATTTATTGATATAGAACAACATAAACTTAAAATTACTAATAAGGATAAAGATATTGATTTTTCAGATCTTATTAAAGACAGTATTGACCTTAAACAAAAACTTATTATTAAAATTAGCTATGATATTCCAAGTTTCTTAGCGCTTAAGAATATTGAAGAAGAGATTGAGAAAGTCTATTTGGTTATTGAAGCCAATGTAGATAACAATTTCTGCACGGTTTACATCAACATCAACACGAAGTCAAGGAGTATTTATTCCGTAAACATTGGGAATAAGTATCTCCGAAAAACTAAATGAAGTGATTGTACTTACTTTCGTTTGTCCGAGTCTTTTTTCTATTTAGGAGAAAATAATGGGAATTCTGAATCCTGTCGTTTCTAAGTTTACACTTGTCGCTGGCACGCCGCAAGAAGTGTATGTTTGCCCTGGTTCTAAGACGCACGCTGTCGTCGATCTGAGCTTCTTCAAAGATGATCTGGGTGGTGATGCTCTTATCGCTATTGCTTTGTCAACTGAGAGCAACCCTGCTAACCTGACGAGCATCGATTACTTCATTGACGACATCCAATTGGTCGGTGCTGTTAACTCAGCCGAACTGAACAAGGTTATCGTTGGTCAAGGCGAGCGTGTCTACATCAAGGTTATGTCTGGTGTTGACGTTGTTGCTCGTTTGTCTGGTGTCGAAGAAAACAACCCGAAGGTTCTGAAGGCTGGTCGCTTGGCTGGTTCCTCAATCGCCGGCACAGCCCAAACCCAGATCTATGCTAACGCTCTGCCGAACGTTGCTTATATCTCTTGTTCTGCTACTATCTTCAATACCTCTGCATCTGAAAATGCTCAGGTCGAAGCTTGGATCAGCACATCGGGTGTTCCGGCTGCTTCTGATAAGGTTCTTAAGCTGGAAGTTCCTTTCAGCGATACAACCATTCTGGAAAACATCCTGCTTGCACCTAACGAAAAGATTTTCGTTAAGTCAACTGTTGCTGACACGGAATACTTCGTTAACGGCACCGTCGTTTCGAACTAATACACATATCAAAACAAAAAGCTTAACCTCGGTTTGCGCCGGGGTTAAGTCTTTTTTTAATTGTATTTCAATATTTTAGTAGACCTAATTATTACGGTAAATTATAACGCACAACTTACGTTTATCTTTTCCCTGAATAAAAATTAACTTTGGAGTATAACATGTTTGACGAACTAGGCGATGTAAGTTCTGTGAATGTCAGTGAGTTAGAAAGCTCTGGTTCGCAGAAAAGTTACGGTGGTAACAGTAGTGGTGGTTGGCAGGGTAACAAAGGCGGTGGCGGTGGTGGAAACCGTGGTGCTTGGCCTAAAAAAGAAGACAAGGTTGAGAAACCTTATATTCCTGTAACGATCTATGTTGATCGTGAATTTCCTCCTGAAGTTAAAAATAGTCTTTTTAACATTGGTAGTAAACTTATTGCCAAAGGTATCACTGTTCGTGTTAATGGTGATGATAAAGATTTTCTGGCAAAGCTTCAAGCTCTGTCTGATCTTCATGTTGAAGTTTATATTCCTTGGCGTAACTTTAACGAGATTGACTCCAAGCATTATTTTAACACACTTACGTCTAAAGATATTGCCACGAAGCATTTCCAAGCCTGGGATCGCATTCCTGATGCTGTGAAGGCTATGCTTGCACGTAATGTCCGTATGGTCTTCGGTGATAAGAACAATAGTATTACGTTGTGCTTAATTACGTGGAGCAAGGACGGAGCATGTCGTGTCAGTGAAGTGACAAAAGAGACTGGTAAATCGTCTTTCATTATCAAGGTGGCAAGCTCTTATGGTTTCCCTGTGGTCAATATTGCCAAACAAACAGCGGAAAATATTTTGGAAAAAACCTTTGGATTGTAAGGAGTTTTAAATGAGCAAGAATAAAACACAACAAAGATCTAGTACTGGTACAGCCGGTCCTAAGCTTGAAGAAAAAGCAGTTCCTCCGGTTCAGGAACAACAGCAACAAGTGCAACAGCAAGAACAAGCTGAGCAAATTGGTGCTGAACAAACTCAACAGGAAACTGGTGAGCAAAACCAACAATCTGGAGAGCAAGAAGAAAAGGCTCCAGAAACTCCGGCAGAACCTACTGCTGAAACTAAGCCTGCTGAAGCTGTTGCTCCCGCCGTTGCACAGCCTAAAGCTTCTGTCTCTCAACCTCAAAAAGGATTTAAGCCCGTGTATAAAGTCGAACTTGAATTGACCGGCTATGCCGAAGCCATGGACAAGAAGAATGTCATGGTTCCTGAAGTCGGTGGCAAATGGCAGTATAGTCTGTTCAAGGCTATCAAGAGCACGTTTGCTGCTGCTACGCAAGAAGCTTTCAATAGCGAATTCAACACGATTCTTTCGTTCTTCAATAAGAACAAGGATGGTATCTTTAACGAGAAGTTTATCTTCCGTTTCCCGGAAAACTGGCCTGGTAGTCCGAATGAATACACCCAGAACCGTCGTCTGGTTTATCTGATCATCCAAACGGCTGATTCGAAGGCTCGTCGTAAGGCTCTGGATGAAATCAACATGGAAATGGTTGCAGAAGGTTTGACGGAACCACAGAAGCAAATGTTGTTCAATTTCTACATGATGTAACAAAAAAAATATCCCACGGCTCAAAGGCTGTGGGATATTTTTATTACACACAATCAGCAATAGGTTCATTCATGGTACGGACGATCTCATATATCTCGTCGTCATTCAGATCTTTAATCTTCATTATCCTACCTTGTTTTAGTTTCTTGTAGTACATTGAAAATGTTTTTACAGCCTGACTAAAACTTAATGGAGACAAAGGTTTATCTGTAACTGTTTTGTAACGTTCTTCATCAGGACCGTCGGCATAAAAGCATGGAAGTTTTTGAACATGAGATAGACCAATTACCTCAGTAAACTTAATTCCATATTTCATACCAGATATATAAGTAAGATCCAATCTATTATTTGTACCTACTTGTACAGATATCTTCTTATGTTTATTAAACAAATCAAGAAGCTGACGGTGCGATATATTCGCAAACTCTTCTTCAGGTAACTTCAATTCTTCGACGTTCAAATGGGACATGAATAGCTCCTTTTCAAATTGGTTGTCAAGTTTTATATATGTAATTAAAAATAATTCTAATAAGATAGTGTGACAAATGAGAAAGATAGATTATGACAGAACGGACTGACGAAGTGAGTGAAATAAAACTCAAAGGTATTAAGATTATTGATTATATTTGTGATAAGTGTAAAGCTGGTAAAGTGAAACATAACGGTATAATGTTAACATCTATGCCGCCGAAATATCCGCATCAATGTCCCTATTGTGGGACTATTCTTAATTTAGATCACATTTATCCTAGAACTGTTTTGGTGATAGAATGAAACTAAAAATCTACGCAGGTATAGGTTCCAGAGAAACTCCTGAACCTATTCTTAAGCTCATGTTCAAAATCGCAGGTCTCTTAGGTAAGAGAGGTTATACATTACGTTCTGGTGCAGCTGGCGGTGCTGATACAGCATTTGAACTTGGTTGTAACTCAGTTGATGGAAAGAAAGAAATCTGGTTGCCATGGAAAGGTTTTAACAAACATGAGGACACAGGCTTATATCCTAACCCAGGACATTTTGCAAAAGCAGAAGTTGCTTTAAGTCATTGGGCTAAACTTACCCAAGGAATGAAGCGTCTACATGCTCGTAATGTGGGTCAAGTTCTTGGTGCACATTTAGAAGAACCTGTTGACTTTGTTTTGTGCTGGACACCAGATGGCGCAACAACCAGAGAACAATGTACATCTAAAACAGGTGGCACTGGAACAGCTATTAAAATTGCAAATGATAATAACATTCCCGTTATAAATCTTTATAACTATACAGATACAACAGTTCTTGAAGCAGATATTAAAAAACTCTTAAAAACAAAATAAAGATCCTGACAGAGATTACTCTGTCAGGATTCTTCTTATGTCACTAAATCTTTCATATTGATAGTGGTAGATTCATTAATCTTACCATGTGTTAATTTCATAAACATACCAAGAATAGTTCCTGAAAGTTCTGATGCAATGTTTGTTACACCAGTTGGGATATTTTTATACATTTCATTCATACATTTATAACAGATAGTACTCTTAGGAGAAGTACAGTACATACTACTTCTAATCATTACTTCTTTATCCATTAGTTTTTTAGCTTCATCAATAGACTCAATGAGTGTCCACTTACCACCAATGGCTACATAACGGTTAAGTAATTTATTCACGTTGTAAGATGTTATAACACGCTTTAAACCACGTTTAGTGTTACACTCGACAGGTGATATCGATAAGTTTGATAGAGAGCGTTGTAGGATCTTGTAGGTGTATCCACCGAGCTGTGTAGAACCACCTCGTGCAAAAGAACCTACACGAAGATCGTTCATATATTTAGGAAAGTCTTCAGGGTCGGTACTTAGACCTTCCAATAAAGATCCTGAAACAGTTTTAGCATTTGTAGATTTTTCAAAATCCATAGTGTCGCCATAGATTAAGAAACTTTTCTTACGAGCAGTTTTTGATTTACTATTAAAGATATTCTTAGCTGCAGGGTCATCTGCCAAGTATTCGTTATCAATCTTAATTAGACGTTGTTCCAGTTCAACCAGTTTAACTGGATCATGGAGTTGTCCTTCATATTCCTTCATCATCTCCTGTTTAATTTTCAGGATGTTAGGAGGAGGTGTAATTGCTTTCTTTGTTGCAGAGATATTAATAATATTTGCAAGATTGGTTAAGAAACTAAAACGATCAAAACACTTAATCATTTCTGTTACAGTAATGTCTGTTTCTTTAGCGTCTTTATCACTAACAACTCGTTCAGCTAAAAGTTTCTCAATATTACCAATCTTAATTGTTTCGTTAATATAACCAAGTTTATTCTTAAATGCAGGATATAGAATAAGTGCATTTACGATAAGAACACCAAGCTTTGTTTCAGTCTTAGAAGTAATAAAAGGACCCCAAGAAGGATCAATTGTTACCATATCCTGAAAACGATACAGAGGCTCGTCTTTAACATAGTCAGATATTTTCTCAAGTATTAGTTCACCACCAACACCTGTTTCAACATAATATAAACCATCCAACTGAGTTACAATATCAAACTGTTTACATTTAGTAGCCCAGTCACTTTCTTGTTTTAAAATAGGTATAGCAAAACACGAGAAGTACCAAGTTTTATCTTCAATTTTATTACTAGCTATAGCCAGCCTAAGATATTCTAATTTAGTTAGCATTGAGCACCTCTTCTTGTTTTCTAACTTCAAGGAACATATTAAAGTCATTTAACATACTCAACATTGAAGCTTCAAGCTTAGTAACATTTTCAAGGTTATGTGTGAACATCGTTGTATGTTGTTTAAACTTCAAAATTGGTATTTCATATGAATCACGACAAACCAATAAGACACTTAAACAATCTAACGCAGCTTGTCCTCTATTAACCATAATGGTCTTATCAATATAAGTACCAATGTTCATAGAAATAAGTTCATTAAATTCATGTAGTGTTAAAGAACTATAACCTTCATTAAAAAGGGTGTGTCCTAAACATTTAGTATTTTCTATAAATTGGAAAAAGTGACGTAGATATTTGAGATGTTTAATGTCTAATTTTTCTGTATCAGCTTCTTCTTTATCTTTAATAAACTCTTTTAAAGAAGCAATGAAATGATCTTCCACATGAGCTATAATTTCCATAATTCTAGGTTTATCAAGTAAACTTAAATAATCAATCAAATCAACAATGATATTTCTAGCGGTGTCTTCTGCATGAAGACGGTAAGATACTTGACCATAATCTTCTAAACTTTGAACAATATAAAGGAAGTTAACAACTTCATTCATTTCATTCAATGTTACAGTTATATCTGCATTCAGGAATATAAAGTGTTCTTTGATAATATGTTCAATTTCTTTTTGAACAGTATGGATAAACATATCACGCTTAGTGTCAGACGTGATATCATCTTCTCTTTGAATGAGATCAATCAGTTTATCTTCGTAGAACTTTCTACCGAATGACTCTAATAGTGATAATGAATTATAGATACTTTTTCTCAGCTCAGGCTGGAAAGTATTATTGACGTAATAAATGGTTATTTCAGCTAAATTAAGCATACAACCCTCGATGGAAAAAGTTAATTGAATCTGTTCAAAACATCTGTAAAATAAATAAAAAGAAAAAAAAAAACACTAGTTGTAGACTAGTGTTTAATTCTATTGATAATTAATTGTTCAAATTGTTCTCTTGGTAGATCAAAGTTTTTATAATGTATTTCTATAAGAGGTATTCTATAATCCCAAGCAAGACTTCTTTTTTTAGCATCTCTGTCTTGTATGTTTTTAAATTCAGTTAATCCACCAAAAGCTTCAACTGGTTCATAATGTTGTATACCATGGAACTCAATAAGTATATTCAATTCTGGTAGATAAAAGTCATATTCAAAATTATAGTGAGGAAACTTAAACTGAGGTTCATATTTTATATTATTTTTAATAAATAATTCTTCTAAAGCTTTTTCACCTTTGGAATAATTACACTTAGGACAACCTTGACCATTTAAATGATTGTTAGGTTTTTGATAGTAATAACCATGTTTTTTATTTTTTAAGCATTTAATCTTTATTTTCTTATGAGCGTTTCTATAAATTGATTCAGAATAATCATTATTATTACCATGAATAATCCTGGCTTTTTCTATAAACTGTTGTGTTGTTAATTTATTATGATGATTATTATTTAATCTATCGATATTACAATTTGGACAACCTTTACCTCTTAGATGGTTATTAGGAGATATTAAAAAATCTCCATGTTTAAAACAAGTAACATATCCTTTAGTATAGCTATCTTTATATATAAAATTGTCATAACCAAATTTATTATTATGAAATTCTATTGCTTTTTGTATAAATTCTTCAGTATTAGAACGTTTTAAATTACCTATTTTATCACCCATACATTTTTTACAACCTTTTTTATATAGATGATTATGAGGTGTGCATTTAAATTCTCCGTGTATAGGACATATAATAATAACTTTTATAAATATACCTAAATATATTACTTTACTATAGTCGTATCTGTCACCGTGAACTTCTACAAATTTTGATATAATTTCTTCTTTGGTTAATTTTCTCATTGTTAACTCCTAAAGCTTAGTCACTTACTATATATGTTATTTAAGATAAATCAAAAGTATCTACCTGGGAATTTCCCAGGTAGATACTTGATAAATATTAGACTCTTATTACATCGCACTGCTGAATAAGGAAGTCAGTAACATATTTGACACTCGCATAGAGCGCAGCTTCCATCGGATCGATATCATCAGACATCTTAAGAATCTCTGACATTTCGTTCAACAGGAAGTGTGCATTGCTGAAACGGAAACGAACTTTACCAACAAGGTCAAGAGCGATTTTATCCAGGTTGTCAATTTCCGACAACTGAAGACCGTCAATATACTTGTAGGCTTGTTCCTTGGTTTCTTCAAAGAAATGGGAAGAGTTATTAGAAACTTCCTTTTCTTCATCAGTCAGTTCAACAATAGATTCATCAAACTTACTACAAGCGATTTGCTTGAAGATATCAAGTTTGTTATTGTTCATAGAGATCAGATACAAACTTCTGGTGGAATTCCACTTAGCAAGATAGGTATCTTTATTAGCAATGAGTTCGTCAGCAGTTACATTGTTACGGTTTTCACTTGAGATGAAACCAAACAACACTTCAACTGAGCAACCAGCTTCAGCCAGTCGAGCAAAGCTTTCTTCGTAAACAGTGATAGCCAAAGACTTGTCACTGAAATAAGAGAAGGCAGTTTCTGAGTCAGCGGTCAACAGACGACCAGATTGAATATCTTTACGATAAAGATCCAGAGCAACGGAAAGCTTATTGCCGAAGTAATCACGATTAGCAACACACTTGCTCTTCAACTGAACAGAAGAATAACCCAGCTCAAGATCAGCCTTATTCAACAGGTTTCTGTAGAACAGGTAATTGATCAGTGAATAATTCATCAGGTTGTGAACTGAAAGAGCATACTCAGGAACATTCTCCGTAAGATAACCCAACAGTTTGTCTTTACCGACAGAAGCAAACCAACCATTGATTAATGCATCTTGATCAGCGTCACCTGTAAGAATATAGGAAGCAAGATCAAATTCTTCCTTAACCAGCTTAGACAGATCAACGGGATCAAAGAAAAACTTATTACTTGAATTCTTATAGCTGTTGATTTCATTCTCGATGATATAAGAACTAAAAACATCCGCCATCTTAAAATAAGTGATACTGAAGAAATCTTCAGCTTCTTTGTATTTAAATGAAGAAAGACCTTCAAGGATCTTTTCCTTCAGCAAGTTGATTTCCTTATTAACAATACCGCGTGCAAAAGCAATATGGTTGGCAATAAGGTTGGCCAGATCAACTTGGTAATTATCCATCACGGTGTCATGATTGGATTCTGTATAGGTCTTGATTTGTTTAACAAGCACATCTTGACCAATCGAGGCGTGTAGAATAGTCGGCTCGATATAATCACGTTTTTCAATTTTGCTGAACATGTTGTTGCCGATGGCGGCAACCAGTTCCTGCATGAGTGTGGATTGTTTTGCAACCAGTTTAATACCAGAGGTTGCTGCGATTTCCGCTAAATTAGTACCAATCGAAACTGAAGACTGAGAAAGCATCTTGGACTCCTTATTTCAAAACTTTTTCTTTGATGCGATTAGCAACAAGATTCGATAACATGTTTCTGTTCAAAGACTGATTACCGACACTGTCAGCAATATCTTTACCAGCGATCTTAATGATGACACTTGTGGCGAGTTCAACAACATTTGAAAGAACGACAGCATTATCAGCGATTTTCGTGGTCTTGATAATGTCTTCTTGTTCCTGGACAGTTAAATCTGACATGGTTATTAGCTCCGTAGATAGCGATTCATAACATTTCTCAAAGGAATGCCAATTACTTTATTTTTTATTTTACAAGAAATGCGATGATAAAATTAAGGACATAATCATGCTTGATATTTTCTTTCGAGATAAATCTCAGTATCACAATCAATTAAATCCAGTTCTAGGATATCTAGAACAATTGTCGAGCTATATTCAGATTAGTCGTAATCTGTCTAAAGAAGAAGCAGACATCAAAGCAAAGAAAGTTCTTCGACAACATTTTAAAGATAAAAACGTTCGTTATTTTGAACGTCAAGAGAATGGCGACAGAGAAGTTAAAGACACTTCTTTATTAAGTTATATCAACACGAATATCAAAGAAAAGAATGTACTTGTTCCGACATTTACAAGTTACATGAATGCAAATAAGAAAAAGAGTATGTTATCAGAATTTATTTTTGTTAACGTAAAGAAACGTAGTATCGCTAA
>ERZ795061.252-NODE-252-length-56977-cov-7.858157_pt1 | contig 56977 bp, 31 predicted proteins | sample MGYA00375145_ERZ795061 | MGnify/ENA primary metagenome ERZ795061 (study PRJEB30190, sample SAMN05720144) | anaerobic digester metagenome | isolation source: active sludge of municipal wastewater-treating anaerobic digesters | place: USA | collected 2014-12-22 ... | reverse complement strand
GGTCTGCAAAACCCTTATGCGTCGGTTCGATTCCGACCCTCGCCTCCAACTCCAACGGTTTGTTCCTCAAAGAGTTGCAGATTCCAGAGACGGCAAGTGCCAGTGAAAGTGCCAGTGAAATCAAAACCGGGCCAATACGCATCGAAAACCCCGGCAGTACTCGGCAACCACTGGTAGTGGCGGGATTCGCAGCCCGCCGCGTGTAGCGGATACACCTGACGCCACGCGAAACTCCATAGGCTCCGGCGAAAAACTGAGCCTATGAAACGCCGATTCATCCTCTACCGCCGCAAGCGCGGTGGCATGTTCTACCTCGAAGACACCGAGACCCGAAAGCAGGAAAGCCTCGGAACCCGCAATCGTCCGGAAGCCCTGGCGCTGCTGAATGCCCGGAACGAATCCGTCCGCCAACCGCAACTCAACCTGCACATCGCCCGCACCTACCTGGCCGCGTCAGACCCCGGAGCCATCGAGCGCCCCTGGCGCGTTCCTCTCGAAGAAATCGGGAAGACGAAGAAGGGCGCGACGCGCGACCGCTGGCTGCGGGTGCTGAAGGACGATGCCTTCGACCTCATCCGCGACCTGCCCCTGCTCGAAACCCGTCCTGAGCACCTGCTGAAGGTGATGGAGGTCGGCACGGTTTCGACCAACGTCTTCCTCCGCCGTGTCCACAACTTCGCTTTGGACATGGGCTGGCTCCCCTGGCCTTTGATCCCGAAGAAACACTGGCCCAAAATCAGCTTCCGCGAGAAGCGCGCCATCACACCCGAGGAGCACCAGGCGATCCTGGCTCACGAACCGAATCCCGATCGGAAGGCGTTTTACCAACTCTGCTGGTTGCTCGGCGCATCGCAATCGGACGTGGCCTTCCTCGGCGCCGAGAATGTGGACTGGCCGGCGAGGGTCATCAGCTTTGCCCGCAAGAAGACGCGGACGGTTTCGATGATCCATTTCGGCGACGAGGTTGAAGCCGTTCTCAGAACGCTTCCAACGACCGGGGCGTTCTTCCCGAAGCTGCGGAAGCTGAATTCCGGACATCGCGCGACCGAGTTCACGCGCGTCTGTCGCCGCGCCGGAGTACATGGCGTGACGCTGCACTGTTACCGATACGCTTGGGCCGAGCGTGCGAGGCAATGCGGTTACCCGGAGCGGTTCGCGCAGGAGGCCCTGGGTCACAACAGCAAGGCCGTCCATCGCGCCTATTCGCGCAAGGCCAAGGTGAAGCTGCCGTCCCTGGAGAACTACGAGAAACAGGCGGCAGCCGGGAACGTCATTCCGTTCCAACCGGCGCCGGTGTCGTCGGCAGAGCAGCAGCCCTCTCCGCCGCAGGGGCAGCTCGCCTGATTGCCTTGCCTCTCGTGACACCGCCACGCCCGCAGGCTCCCCGCTTGCGGGCGTTTTGCTGTCGCCAATAGTCCGCGATGGCATCCGTCGCACGGGCAAGCCACTTCTCGTCGCGACGCAACTGGTCCAGGGTCTGTGTGGCAAAAAACTTGGCGGCGTTGCGTGCCGGGTGCCCGAGCGGCTTGAGCAGGCCCTCGCCAACCAGCATGGCGATCTCGTGCTGCTCGAAGCCGAGGTACCATGCCGCCTGAGTCGCGTTCAGCCGCGCTGGCGCGATCTTCCAACTCATGAACTCCGCCTGCTGCTCGTCAGCGTTCATGCCAGGAAGGATAGGCCAATCTGGGGCAAGCAGTGGTGTATCGCAGACACGCGCGGAACCCTCGCCGCGATGCACGTCTTGTCGTTGAAGTCCAGGAGTGGCGTGCATGTGCTTGGTGTCAAGCGACAGAATCCATACCCACGGGCAGTCGCTTTCATGCAATCGCGACACCATCGATGACGGGCAATTAGCCACCTGCAAGAACGCAAGACAGCAGAGGTGGCCCTTTGATCGCTTACCGCACAATCGCCGAGGCAAAGCCCCCATCGCATTGTTGACACCAAACACAGAGCGTTCCCGATGTCCCCACGATCACGCCGATCAAGAAATGAATCTCAAGCCGGCTTGTCCGGAAAAGATCTCGAAACATCTTGCGGTCCTCGCCCGAGGGAGAGGGAGTCGGCTCAGGATGTGTGTGCCATTCACCGAGGTAGTTCACGATTCCGCCAGTCTCGTAATAGACGTCGTCCACGAACTTCTGAGCGTCGCCACGATTTCGTTTGAGCCAGAAGCGTCCTGCGCGATTTCGAGGCGAGGGCTGCATCGGGTGAGAGATGACCCAAACGTCGTCCTTTCGCAGAAACCCGGCCAATACACCTCCGGTCTCAAAAGCAAATCTCAACTGAACGTGGCGACGCAGGAATCCGATAGTGGCCTCTGGCAATTCGATGGGGCCGGCAGGCTGAAGGCAAATCCTCATCCGAGGATCTCGAGGGTTTCCCACTGGTTGCAGCTCTCCGCTCGCCAACGGAGTATCTGCAGTTCCTGGGGGGGCTGATTCAGCCATTCTACGACTTTGCGGGTGGCTACCGCGGCAAACGCGGCTAGGTCGATGGCCGAGTAAGGCGTGAACGTGAACTGGCACGCGTGTTCGTGACACACTTCCTTGTCGGGATCCCCTATCAGTCTGTGAAGGTAAAGGTAGCGACCATCTGCTCCCGGGCCATGCAGGTCGGTGAGAGTATGCGAGTGACGCGCGGGCTGGTAAATAACATGACATCCTCGCAACCCGGACTCCACCCAAACGAAACAACAGGCGCCAATCCGGCCTCGTCTGCAGAGCTCAGAAAGCGTCATGTCCGTGTTTGTCTCCCCTGTGGCGATGAGATTCATCGCGCTTCCGAACTCCGCGAGTTTCTTGATACCTTCTGGACGCCGCACGTCCGACACAAATGGTTCGACATTGCTCTCGGGGAAGCGTTGTCTGAGCCGCGAACAAAGCTGGCTGGCCTTAGGCAAGAAAAGCCCCGTTGCATCAAGGATGTGCCGGGCGAGGTTGGCTGACTCAAGTGACTCCTTGTCTACAAGCAGCATCCGCTGGACCCCCGATCGAACAAGCAGATCAGCCATAAAGCTTCCGAGCGAGCCGCAACCGACAAGGGCGACTGACTTGTCCATCAGGCAGGTGTTTGCACCGGGTCCCTCGATCCGTCGAAGCAGTCTCTCCGTACGTAGACTGTCGATAGCACACCTGTGAAACCGTGAGCGAAGCGGCAGATTGACCAAGCGCTCCTCGTTCTGACGTCGGTCTTTCGCGATATGGAGCGGATCTTGGAGAAGTCCTCCGAGCCATGCTTGGCCATTGCTCGTTTCACATCTTGCGAGAACAAAGGCGGTAATCATTTTCCGCGAATGGTCGCGCTGCGACAGGATGTCAGCCAACAACGCACAAGACTGTCTCCAGGACGCCTCTTGGCTTATCGTCCTCGCGGGGTCGTTGAGAAAATCGATAAGGTGCGCGCGCGGGATGTCCAGCACTAAACCGACCTGCATGCCGTCGCGGATCCCGCTCGGCATCGGCCCAAGGAAACTGACCCGTTTCTTCGTGGCTTTGTTTATCGCCTCGGCCAAGTCCACGTGCACAATCCGATGGGACTCCAACGTCGCATCAGTCAAGAACAGGATCGGCTCACTCCCGCCCCAATATGCAACCAGTTCTTGTTCGACCTCGGTCAGAAATTCATCCGGTGGGTACTGCGTCTCGACCACCTTCTGCGCGTTTTGTAGGACCGCGACGATCTGGGCTGCGGGTCGAAATGGGTTCACGACCGCACCGATGGGCAGCGTGCAAATCTGCCCGTCTCGATTAACGTGAGGGACGACGCATTTGGGGAGGTCCGTGGCCTTGAAGTATACAATCGGACGTTCATCCGGGAATTCAACTGAGAGGTAGAGAATGACTTCGGTCACGCCATTCCACTTCACCGGAACCAGGTAAGCCTGTCCCAACGCGGTGCGAAGCTCCGGGGGCAACTCCGGATCCCCGATAGCCACCCGTCGCGCGCTCAACTGCTGGAGCAGTGAGGTGACTTCGTCCAGTGGATAAAGGCCCTCCATTATGCCGCCTTGCCGGACGTCCCGATGACCGCAGGCGCCGACCAAGGTTTCTTTGCCTCAGACAGGTCGCTGGGCTCTGGAGCCTGGAACCGATCACCAAAGAGATCGCGCCAGATTCGCTGTGCTGCGCCTGGATCACCTTCGTTCAGCGCCCTCCGTCCTTGGATGGATATCTCGTTCAGCTTCTTGATTAGGTGGTCGAGGCGTCCCGGACTGTAATTCTCGAAGATGTTGTCTTTGGGTATGACGGGGCGCCGGACGGGGTTGCCAGTGCCGGAGCGATACGCAGAGAGCCGGTCGCGTATTCCCTCGGCCGTGAGGACGAATGCGCGATCGTGGCGGTCCGGCGAAAGCGCCGAACAGTCCAAAATGCAAACTGTGAAGTGGAATCCGCTGGGCATTTTCTCGCCGCCCTTGGTTCCCTGGTAATCCGACCAGCCCTTGAACAGGCGCACTAGCGCCCTGATTTGATCATTCGATTTCGCCTTATAGTGACTGATGAAGCCCTTTTGGTCGCTCGGTTGCCAGCCGCTCACCCGATGCGCATAAAGCCGGGATCCGTCCGTCTTCTTGCGGTAAATGGCAAGGTCGATATGGTGGGCGGGCGTGCCGTCGGCAGCGGCCTTATACTGAACACGGACGCAGGTATCCTTATGCGGTAGCGGGATGGTGGTCTGGCCCTGGACCGCCTCGCTAACTAAGCGGAAGGCCTCGTCCACCGCGACAGGCTCGTTATCGCCCCAGTGAACCAAATAGACCCCGTGATCAAGGTCGAAGTCGTCCGAGATCGGCCGGTTTTGGGTGTTGATGGCGTATGACCCCTGCGACTCGTATTCGGGGACCCCTCTTCCCTCGTCCTTGAAGCGGCTGCTGATGCGTGTCAAGAGGGCATCGCGGGACGTGCGAAGTTTTCCCTCTTGGGTGTCGGTCAGGTTCAGAGCGCCCAGGTAATCGATGAACGATGGATGACAGTCGGCCATATCAATTCCTTTAGTTGTGGAGTGTAATCGGTCTGCGAACGGTTTCGAAAAAGTAACGAACAGCAGGATCAGTAGCTGCCGATTGCCCGTCCATCATCCCGTACCCCTCGAGTTGTTTCAACTTGTGCGGGCGGGCATCAGCCAGGTTAAAGGACAAGAGCTCGCTATCCGGTGTCGCCCGGCTCTTGCATCGCATTGCGTCGACCCGGCAGTAGTGGACAAACGCGGGCGTGAATTCCTTGAATATCGTCACGGCGCGCTCGGCAAGCGCCGTCTGCCCATCCATCAGGACATTCAGAAGCGGAATGTTGTTCGCCTGAGGAACTGCCCAACCAAGAGTTGATCGATTCAGTCTTGTTCCGTGGGAGAACCAGCGCCTTCGGAACCCCTGGGGAGAACCATAGGAGCCGAGCGACAGCAGAGCCAACTCGTTGAACTCGTTTCGCTCGCTTGCTGGACCCACGAAGATCCTGAGTGCCTCGAACGCGCCTAGGAGGGCTGGATTGTTTGCGACGAGGCCACCGTCTGCATAGAGTCCGTTTCTTGCGTCCGGCGCCGGTACGATGGGGAAGTATGTCGGAGCTGCCGCAGAAGCCAGGGCTATATCGACCATACGCGAGTCTCCGTCGTAGTAAATCCGTGAATGCCTGGTCTTAAAAATGCGGGGAGTGTAGTTTCCGAGGTTAGTGACGGGGACAAGCAGGTAGTTGTTAGCTTCTGAGAAAGTTCGTTCACCCAAGAGATCTATGACCGCCTGACGCAGGTCCTTGGACCGATAGCGCGCGGAGAACAGGAGTTGCCGCACGCTGTAGAACGCTTGAGAGAGTCTGCATTGATCGCTGAAGATCTTCGGACCTTTCTTGAGGTAGGTGTCGGCGATCTCGTCGCATGTGCGACCGGCCGCCAGCCCTAAGGCAATCAGAGCTCCGGTTGACGTGCCGCAGATCAGGTCGAAGTAATCCCCCAGCCGCGGGTGACCTGACGTTTTTGCGAGGGCATGTTCGAGCACTCGCAACATCGTTGCGGTGTAGACACCTTTGATCCCGCCACCGTCGATGGAGAGCACCTTGAAAACACCCGTGCTCATCTTTCCGAGTGCGCCAGCCATAAACGCCTTGTGTAGTTCAGATCGAGAGTTTTTTCCCCTTCTCTGCCGCGGACCGTGAACCGACGATCCATTCGCCGTGGTGCCTCCAAGACCCCTCATGCCAGGGCGCTAGTGCAATGCGCTGATCCGGGGTCGCCACATCCTCTCGCGCTTCGGATTTTGTCTGGTATGACATTTGTTATATGGCAGATTGACATTTACCGAGATATATGTCAAGTTCCAGATCGTGACGGGCGAACAGGTAAAAAACTTGAGGAAACAGCTTGGGCTGTCACAGGAGGCTTTTGCCGAGCGCTTGGGGGTTTCGTTCGCCACGGTAAACCGCTGGGAGAATGAGAAGGCCAAACCCCAGAAGGGGCGGATCGCCCAAATGCAGGCGATGCTGACTGGGGGCGTAAGCGGCGCGGCGAAGCAGCTCGTGCTGGAGGAAGTGGCCCCGAGCCTCAACTTCGAAGGCGAGCCAGAAGCCATCAAGCTGGTGGTGGATGCCCACCGGCTCCGCAACGGGCACCAATTCAATAAGGCCTACGGCCTTGAGCTTTCGCGCGTCGTCCCTCTGCCGCACCAGCGGGTCGCAGTCTATGAACACATGCTGCCCCAGAATCCGCTGCGGTTTCTCCTGGCCGACGATGCCGGTGCCGGCAAAACCGTGATGACCGGCCTCTACATCCGCGAAATGATCAACCGTGGCCGGTTGCGGCGGGCTCTGATCTGTTGCCCGGCCGGCCTGACTTGGAACTGGCAACGTGAACTGCGGAACTTCTTCGACCTGGAGTTTCGCATTCTGCGCGGCCAGGACTTTCAAACCGGCGATCCTCTCCTGGACGAGCACGGGCTCTTCATCATCAGCGTGGATACCGTGGCGACCGAAGCGATTCGCGAACGGTTGCAGAGTGCGAGCGGCGGCGGCTTCGACCTGGTCGTCTTCGATGAAGCCCACAAGCTCTCCTGGACGGACAGTCGGAGGCTGGACACCAAGACCCGGCGGTATCGGCTGGCCGAGACGCTGGCGAAGTCCACGCACCTGCTTCTGTTGACGGCCACGCCGCACATGGGCAAGCCGTTTCCCTACTTTGCGCTTTGGCGTTTGCTGGACTCGAAAATCTTCTCGACGCTGGAGGCGTTGGGGGCGGTGGCCCAGGAGAAACGACGGGCCTTTTTCATCCGACGGCTAAAGGAGGAGATGATTGATTACAGCGGGCAGCCGATCTACAAGCCGCGGCTGTGTCAGACAGTGAAGTTTGAGCTGTCCAAACCGGAGCAGGACTTCTACGAGGAATCCTCGGACTATCTGCGCTGGAGCTTCGAGACGAACCGATCCTTAAACCGCAACGCGGCGGCGATGGTGGTGGCGGTGCTGCAGCGACGGCTGGCCAGTTCCACGTATGCGATGGTTCAGTCGTTGAAGCGCCGGCGGGAGCGGATCGTGAATGATGGGCCAGCGGAGAGCCTGCCGAATCCCGAGCGTTTGCTGGAGTTGCTGGACACGGCGACAGCGGATGAATCGGAGCCGACGGAAGCCGGCACCGAGAGCCAGGAGCGGGTTGAAGAACAGGCGATGGCGCTGGCCCAGCCGCAGACCGAGAAACAACTGGAGACCGAGCTGCGGTACCTGGACGCTACCATCGGCCAGGGGGAGGCGATTCTCGCAAAACAATGCGAGACGAAGTTCCTCAAGCTGCGGGAGCTGGTGGACTCGGCGGAGTTCCAGCACGAACGGCTGCTGGTTTTCACGGAGCACCGGGACACGCTGGAGCATTTGCAGCAACGCTTCGAGGCCCTTGGCTACACTGGAGAGATCGCCGCGATTCACGGCGGCATGGATGTCGAGGAACGGGAGCGTCAGCGGATTTTCTTCATGCCGCCCGCCGAGCGACGGCGGCAGAATCTTCCGAATCCGGACGCGCCCAGCGCCCGGATCATGGTGGCGACGGACGCGGCGGGTGAAGGCATCAACTTGCAGTTCGCCTGGCTGATGGTGAACTTCGATGTGCCGTGGAATCCGGCGCGTCTGGAACAGCGGATGGGACGACTCCACCGCTTCGGCCAGCGCCATGACGAGGTGCGCATCTTCAACTTCGTGGCGGTGAAGACCCGTGAAGGCGATGTGCTGGCGACGCTGCTCGCCAAGCTGGATGAAGCGCGGCGGGAGCTTTGCACGGACAAAGTGTTCGATGTCGTGGGGCAGCAACTCCAGGAGCTTTCGATCCGTGACCTGCTCCGCGACGCGCTGTTCGAGACGGCGCCCTACTCGGCGCAGAAGCAGCTTGATTCCTTGTTCGCCACGCAACGGCTCCGTGCGGCGGTCGAGGAACAGCGCCGCCAGGCCTCGGCTTTTGGCGACGTGGCGAAGCGGTTGGGCCAGCTCAACACGGAGATTGAGGTCGAGCGTTTCAACCGGCTGCTGCCGGCTTACGTCCAAAATTTCGTTGAGAAGGCTGCGCCCCGGCTAGGCTTCGAAATCGAAGGGGACTTAAACGATCGGGCGCGGCTGAACCGTTCGAGTGGCTCCACATGGATCGAACCTCTGGCGAGCCACTGGCGGGGTGGCCTGCCGCCCTACGTGTCGGTGCGGCGCGACGAAGGCCCGGGCAACGGCGCGGCGCCCACGGCCTTCCTGCGACCGGGAGAACCCCTGTTCGACGCCTTCTGCGATGAGACCATTCGCCGGTTTGCCGTCGATGCCCGGCGAGGAGGGTTCTTCCTCGATCCGGCGGCGGAGCGCCCCTATTTCGCGGCGGCCTATGTCTGCCAGTTGGGCGAGCGTTCGCTTCGCTCTGGCGACACGAAGCCGCGCCTGATGGAGCGGCGACTCCTGGGCCTGCGCTGGGACGGGAGCGGCGAATTTGCGCCCTGCGCCCCGAACCACTTGCTGGCGCTGGTGGGCGCGCCGCCAGCGCTGGCGTGGAAAGCTGGGGCCTTGCTCCAGGCTCCCATCGAGCAAGTCCAACGGGCCGACGCGCACGCCCGGATGGTGGCAGAAACGAGTTTCTTGCAGCAGGCCCGGGCGGCGGTGCGGGCAGAGTCTTTGGCGCGGGTGGAAGATCTGCAGCGCGGTTTTGACTTCTCTGCCGGCGAAATGGCGGAGCGGCGCGTGGAATTGAGTCACCGGGCACGGGACGGTGACGCCCAGGCGGCACAGCAACTGGACCTGATCAAGCGCGAGCAAGGCCGGATTGAACAGGACAAGGCGGAGGCCCTACTCTATGAGCATCGCCGCGGGGACCTGCTGGACATCATAACCCTCGATCGCATCGCCGTGGCACTGGTCATCCCGGACCAAAGCCCGGAGGCGGTGGAAGGCTACGACAAGAACATCGAGGCCATCGCCATGCGAATTGCCGTCAACTACGAGGTGGACCGGCACCGGGCCAGGGTGTTCGACGTGTCAGCTCCGCACCTGGCGCGCGGCTACGATCTGGAGAGCCACCGGACCAACGGTGAGAAGATCGTCATTGAGGTCAAAGGGCGGTCTGGACGGGGGGTAGTGCATCTGACGGAAAACGAATGGCCAACGGCGGCGAACGTGCGGGACAAGTACTGGCTCTACGTCGTCACCGATTGTGCGACCGAACCGAGGCTCTACCGGGTGCAGGACCCGGTTCGACTAGCGTTCCGGACGCGGCAAAGCTTCACGCTGAACATCGGGGACATTATCAAGGAGGCCGAGACGGAATGAGCGAGCCACGAGATCAAGCCGAAGGGCTTCCCGGCGAGGACTTTTTTTCGCCGCGGAAACTTCTTCAGGCAAGGCGACCGGAGAAGTTTTCCGATTCCGTCGAGATACGAACTGCGGCCTTGGATCGTTCACTATTGGAGTATCACCTGGATTCTCTCACGAATCGGAAACAGGAGACGGATTTTGAGCGGCTGGCAAAGAGGCTGATCGAGCGCACAGTATGCCCCAACTTGTTGCCGCAAACCGGACCCACCGGTGGCGGGGACAGCAAGGTGGACTCTGAAACCTATCCTGTCTCCGACGATTTGTCTCTCGTCTGGCACGTTGGCAATGCTCGAAAGGCCGCCGCCGAGCGGTGGGCCTTCGCCTTCAGCGCCAAGAAGGACTGGCAGGATAAACTCCGCTCTGATATCGCGAAAATCGCCGCGACAAAGAGAGGATACAAAAAGGCATTCTTTGTTACGAATCAGTTCATCCGCGACAAGGAAAGGGCCAGCGAGGAGGATTCACTCCGGAAAAAGCACAAGCTGGATATTCGCATATTCGACCGGTCCTGGATTCTGGACCGTGTCTTTCAAGATAAACTTGAGGACATCGTGATCGAGGAGTTGCACCTCGCCACTTCGCTCCGGCCACAGCTCAAGCAGGGTCCCCTGGATCTCCAGCGCCGGGAGAAACTCGACGAGCTGGAAGCCCGGATCAACACCGCCGCCACCCAGGGCCAGTTTGGCATACAGCATGTCGCCGATTGCATCGAGGCGGCGGAATTGGCCCGCAGCCTTGACCTGCCCAGAACCGATGTGGATGGCCGGTTTCAACGAGCCCAGCGTGCCGCAAAGGAACACGGCTCTGACCACCAACAGTTGAACGCCGCATACCAATGGGCGTGGGCCACGTACTGGTGGTTTGAAGATTACCGGGAATTGCCGAGACAATATTCTGAGGTGGAGAAGCTCGCAAAAGGCACCCTGAATGCGTATGACTTGGAGCTCCTCTCCAACCTTTGGTTCTGCCTTTGCGGCGCGGTGCGCTTCCAGCAGTTGACCACGGAGGAGGCGCACATGGATGAGCGGTACCTCACCTTAACCGCAGAGCTGGAGCGCTTGGCGAAGGAGCAAGGCCGCCCCAGTACTGCCCTGCAAGCAGAAGCGCTGGCTCTTACCGTCCAGCTCATGCACCGCCTGCCGGACGTTGACGGAATCCTAACCCAATTTGAAAAACTGATTCGCAACTGCGAGGGCTTGGTTGGGTTTCCGCTTGAGCCATTAGTGCAAATCCTGACTGAGGTCGGGTCCCTGCTCGAAGGTCGTCCAGCCTACGACAAACTCTTTGAAACCATCGTCAAGCTCAACCACAAGCGTTCTGGGGAACTCGCTGCCGCGCAACTGCTCCTAAAACGGGCCGCGCAACAACTCGACGTGGAGAGGCCCTGCGAGGCGATCCGGACCATTGGTCGCGCGCTCCACTCGCTTTACAAAGACGAGAGCCGGAACGAGCTCATCGAGGCCCTATACCTCTGTGGCAGCGCTTACGAACAGGTTGGCCTTTTGTGGGCTGCGCGCGGAACCATGCTCGTGGCTGCCTCGATCGCCACGAGCGAATTCCACGCTCAGACCAAAGTCACACCATTCCAAGCCATTTGCTTCAAGAAGATGAAATGGTTGGAGTTGCAGCTGGGGCGTTTGCCGCACACGCTTGCCTGGCATGAGGTCGAAACCGCTGTGAGAGGCGTGCTGGCCCAGGGCGCATCCCCCCAAAAGAAGGCCCCTGCCGGGGAGACGGAGTTTGATGTAATCGTAGGAATCCTGCTCCTCAAAGCCGATTTGTGGCAGCTCAAACAACTATCCCGAATCCCCGACGTCCTGGCGAAGCTGCGCCTGTTCATGTCCTCATGCGCATTGAAATTCGCTCTTGGTTACGAGGATGAACTACCCGAAGACCTTGAGAAACCCGGGGCTCGCGAAAAGCTCCGTCAGTTCATTGCGCTCTGGCGAGACCAGCCAGCCGCGGAGCAACTGCCGGCGGCGCCCAGTCTGTGTGAAGGGCAGAAGGTGCAACTGAAATCGAGCATTCTCGGATGCAAAATTGAGGCCGAAAGCGACAATATCTCGCCCTGCGTTGAAGTTGCCGAGTGCATCCTAGCCGCGCTGGAGGGCTTTCTTGCCACGGGCGACGATCATCACCTGTATGCTCGTGAACCGGTCCTGACCCTCAGAATCCGAAAGTCCGATTTCGTTGACGGCCCATTCAAGTTCGAGGCTACAGATAACGGGGGCAGACCACATATCACGGTCTCCTGCAGCGGCTTCAATCCCCACCAAATGACACGGGAGGCGCAGTCCGAAGCAAAGAAGAGGCTGTTTGATCTGCTCGTTCACGTCCTCACCAGGGTCTTCCTGATAACGGACGTCAAGAAGCTGGTCCGCGATCTCTTCCAAGACGAAGCAGCCCTCGAACGCGCCATTGACTTCACAACTAGCCTGGTGACGACCGGAAACGTCTTGGGGTACACCCCTAAGACAAACATTGATATGTGGTCCGACCCGCAGGTGCGGTGTTACACCCCCAAACGAGACGAGGAGTGGGATGCAGATGAGCGGCGGGCAAGAGCTGCTCAGGGGTCCGCCGCCCGGGCAATCCCCGCCAAAGAAACAGGAGGCCGCCCTCCAGGTTTGCTCACCGAGCCCGGCGGCGTAAAGCACACCCAGATGGAAACGGTCTCTTTGATCCGCGAGCGGCTCTGGGATCGCGTCGGCTGGTCGGGCACTGGGTACTTTCTAACCGCCATGGACGGAGAGCCCCCGATAATAGCCTTGCTGTTCAAGGACCAGCTCGCCGCGGGCGAGATCTTTGCGGAGTGGCGGAAAGAGCTCGGTCAGCATGACAAGGACGAGCGCCTCCGGCTCACAATAGTCCGTGGCATCAACCGGAAGCGTCCGCTCTCCTATCGCGTGGTAATCGGCACGAATCCCACGAAAGACGCGTTCCGGGAGGGAGTCAGGTACGTGATGATATCTCGCCTGCATACAATGGAGCCATCCACTGACGTCAACCTGAACACTTTCCTGGCCAGCTACAAGAAGATCGGATTCTACGTCCTGGCGCACGCGATTCTGCCAGATAGAACTGCCGCACCAGACCTGAAGATGAAAGATTGCATCGTCAAGCGGGAGTTGCACGTCCGACAGGCTTGGGAAATTGGCCCCAACGACATCGACGCCATGGGCGTCGCAGAGGACGATCAACCAATAATCCCCTCTGACAAGCCAGCCGCCCCGGTGCTTGATTTGCCCCGGTGGAGGCGGTCCTTGAGGTAAACAGGCGAGATGTCCAAAGCATGACTGACAAACCCAGACTGATTGAAGTTGCCTTCCCCCTTCGGCAGGCCTCCCTGGCCAGCGTGCACGAGAAGAACGTGCGGCATGGGCACATCTCGACCCTTCACATCTGGCCAGCGCGGCGGCCGCTGGCGGCGTGCCGGGCCGCGCTGCTTTGCACGCTGCTACCGGATCCCTGCGACGCGCAGAAGCGGAAGGAGCTGCTGGACCTGATCGGCGGGACGGTGGTGAAGACACTGGTGACCTCTGAGGATGATGCCGGGAACTCGGTGTCCGAGGAAAAGGAAGTGGTCGAGGGTGGTGTGTTGGCGTGGGGGAACGAGAACGCGGCGGCGATGGACACCCTGCGCACGGCCATCCGGGAATTCTACGGTGGAGAGGCGCCGAAGGTGCTGGATCCATTTGCGGGTGGCGGGGCGATTCCGCTGGAAGCGATGCGGTTGGGGTGCGAGGTCACGTCGGCGGACTTGAATCCGGTGGCGTGGTTCATCCAGAAATGCACACTGGATTACCCGCAGCGGTTCGCCGGGAAGAAATGGTCCCTGCCGGACTTCGTGCGGGAATGGCCGGACTTCGTGGAGGATTTCCTCGCCGGCAAGGTGAAGAAGCGCAAGGGCGACCAGAAGGCTCATTTTACGGACCCGCAGCAACGGCAACTGCTACCGCTGCCGGATGCGGACCTGGCGTGGCATGTGCGAGCCTGGGGGCGGTGGGTGCTGGAACGGGCGCGGCAGGAACTGGCCGCCCGGTATCCGGCCGTGGATGGGGAGCCAACAGTGGCTTACCTGTGGGCGCGCACGGTGCGTGATCCGCAGACGACCGGGCGCATCCCGCTGCTCAAGACATTCTGGCTCCGGAAGAAGAAAGGCAGACGTGCCGCGCTGCTGCCTATCCCGCTGGCCGACGGCTCAGGGGTAACATTTAAGATCCTACAGGACGGCGATTTTGCGCAACCGCAGCGCGTCGTAGAGGAGAATGAATTCCTGCAGCGATGGGAAGTGACTGGCGAAACGCTGGAAGACTTCATCAAGAACGGCACCATGAACCGTGCTGGAGTGTGGAGCCCGTGCAGCGGACGGCCTGGTGTGATTGCGCTCACGATGGAAGACATGAGACGGCAGGGGCAGCAAGGCCTGCTTGGAACGCAGATGACTGTCGTTGTCGTCGACAAGAAGAAAACGACAGGCAAAGGCACTTTTCGCCACTATCGGCTGCCAACTGCTGCTGAAGTCGAAGGAGGAGCAGTTGAAATCGAGGACATGATAGAAACCTTCGGTCACCTACCGAATGGGCTTCTCAATGAGCCAATGCCAAAGGGCGGAGGGGGAGGAGCGGCTCGGGCCTTCTCTCTTTACCGTTACGGAATGAGAACATGGGCAGACATCTTTGCACCGCGACAGCTACTGGCGCTAGGCACCTTCGCACGGCACTCGAGAGAGGCTGCCCAGATTCTGCAGAGGCAAGACGCTGATGTGGCCGAAGCAGTCGGGAGTTACCTTGCGTGCGCTCTGAATCGTATCGCCGACCGGAGCAGTGCAATTTGTCAGTGGACCGTGGATTGGGACAAGATTCGAAACACGTTTGCTCGCTTCGCGCTGCCGATGTGCTGGGATTTTGCTGAGTGCGTAACTACGACAGAAGCGTCTGGCGGTTATCCAGGGCAACTTGAATTGGTCGCTCAGTTCGTGGACTTTGCGCTGAAGGGCAATCTGCACGGGAAATCTTTGTCGGTTCGCCTGCAATCGGCACTGGCTCCCGGCGACAATGAACAGCAACTGGATGCTGTCGTCACGGACCCGCCATACTACGACGCGATTCCGTACTCGGACCTGATGGACTTCTTCTACATCTGGCTCCGACGGACTCTTACCGGCACCAGTTGCGAGATGGATGGAGTTTTTTCGGAATCCTTGTCTCCGAAGTGGAACCACGAGCAGTCCGACGGTGAATTGATTGACGATGAATCGCGGTTTGATGGGGACCGCGAGGCCAGCAAACGGAACTACACCGACGGCATGGCCAAAGCGTTCCAACGGTGTTGCGAACGCCTCACAGACACGGGCCGGCTCGTGATTGTCTTCGCAAACAAATCGGTAGACGCCTGGGAAACGCTGGTCGGAGCGCTCATACGTGGCGGAGCGGAGGTCACGGCCAGTTGGCCGATTCAAACCGAACGCGAAGCACGGTCGCGCGGCCAGGCTTCTGCCGCGCTTTCCAGTTCCGTATGGATCGTCTGTCGGAAGCGCGCCAAAGCTGCGCCGGCTGGTTGGGAGGAGCCGGTGTTGGAGCGGATGAAACAAATCCTGTTCGACCGCCGGGAGGAACTGGGCGGGAAGAACATCCTCCAATACTACTTCGACCTGGGCATCCGGGGCCCGGACTTCATCTGGGCAGCGCTCGGCCCGGCGCTCCAGGCTTACAGCGAGCATCCGTTCGTGAAGCAGACCGCAGGCGGCGTGATGAAGGTGGAGGATTTCCTCACGGAAGTCCGGAAGCTCGTGCTGCAATTCGCCCTGGGTGAACTGCCGGGCTTCCGGGAACTGCAGCGCGAGACCCAGGGCCGGGGCGAGACCGTGGCACTGGACCCAGTGACGCAGTACTACCTGCTGCACCGGGCCTATTTCGGGCTGAAGTCCGCACCCGCCGGGGCCTGCATCCTCTACGCGAACGCGTGCGGGAAGGACGAGACGGAACTGAAGGTGGTGTGGAACATCCTGGAACAAGGCGGGAAGTCCGGTCCCGGCAAGAAAGGCCGTCCGCGCAAGGACGAAGAAGAAGGCGAAGCGGGAGAGGCAAGCGAAGAGAGCAGCGGGAACGAGTATCGGCTGCTGGATTGGTCGGAGCGGGTGGACCGCGAGGATCTGGGCGAGAGCCGGGGCGGCCTAGCCTCGCCCCTGGTGGACAAGCTGCACCGGCTGATGGCGTTATTCCAAGGGAACCGGGCCGCAGACGTGCAACGGCTCTACGACGAATGGGGGATGGCTAGCGAACAGGCTTTCCCGCCACTGCTGCAGGCCATCCGCGAGCTGGCCCTGCAAGATGGGAACGAAACGGAACGGCGGCTGGTGGAGGCACTGGCCACGCAACTGAAACTGACCCGGCGGCAAGTGGTGGAAGATGGGGTGATGAAGGAAGGGCCGTTCTTCCCATCCATTGATGAGGCGACGCGGACGAAGGTGAGCTACAGAAAAGAGAAGAAATGATCACATGGCTAAACACGTTCTGAAACCCTGGAAAGAGGTCTGCATCCTGCGGGATGAGATCCGGACGAAGACGCTGACGATGGCCGATTTCGCGGTGGACCTGCACCGCGTCATCTTCGAGCCGGGTGGCGGCAAATACTACACCGACCCGGAGGCGTTCTTCGCGACCAGCTACGCCACGCCGAACTTGCGGCGATTCTGCCGAGACGTGTTGAGGCGGCTGGCGAAGGAGGATGGCGGCGAGCCGATCATCAATGTGGCGCAGACGTTCGGCGGCGGGAAATCGCACACGCTGACGACGCTGTACTACCTGACTACCCTGGGCGCGAAGCTACCCCGCAAGGCGACGGCGGTGGAGCACATCATGGCGGAGGCCAAGCTGGAGAATCCACCGGCGGCGGTGGTGGCCTCGGTGTCTTTTGACTGGGTGGATTGGAAGAAGGGCGGCAGGGCCAAAGCGCCGGACGGCACGGAGCGGTTCTTTCGGATGCCGTGGAACCTGATTGCTTGGCAACTGCTGGGCCAACAGGGGCTGGATATTCTCGGGCGGGATGAATCCCAACCGGATTACGACACGCCGCCGGCGACGCCGCTGTGGGTGGAAGTGCTGGCGGAGGTCGAGAAGACCGGCAAGGGTGCATTGATTCTGCTGGACGAGTTTCTGATGTGGGCGCACACGGCGGCCACGCCCGATCCTGATCCCACAAACAGAGGCCGGGGGCCAGACTGGATTCAACGACTGAAGAACTTCTTCCAGTGTCTGTCCCAGGCGGTGGATGGATCGGAACGATCCTGCCTCGTCGCTTCCCTCCTGGCCACCGAACCCGCCAAGAACGATGAAACCGGGAAGGCCATTTTGGATGCCTGCAATCAGGGATTGAACCGGCAGGCGTCGGTGCAGTCGCCCGTGGAAAAAGGCGACCTGGCGGAGTTGTTGCGCCGCCGGATGTTCGAGAAGTTCCCCGAGAACCCGGCGGACCGGCATCCGCACGTCACAGCGTTTTGGGACCGGATGAAGGCGATTGATCCCTCGCAGGCGAAACTGCCCAACGCGGAGGAGAAACTGCGCGATGCGTATCCGTTCCACCCGGATTTGCTGGCGCGATTCTTCGGGAAATGGACGGAACTGAACCAGTTTCAGCGGACGCGCGGCGTGCTGCAAACGTTCGCCGCGGCGCTGCGTGAGGCTGCGAAATGGGACGAATCGCCTCTGGTTGGACCGCAGGTGTTCCTGGCGGAACCGGGGAGCACCGATCTCAGCCCATCCCTGCAGAAGCTGGCAGAAGTGGCAAAGGAATCGCAACCGGAGAAGAAACCGCAATGGCCTAGCAACCTGAAGACAGAACTACCACGGGTGGTTGACGCACAGAAGGCGGCGGCAGGGACGTTGAACGGACGGGAGTTGGAGGCGGCGTGCGTGGCAGCATTCATCTATTCGCAACCGATCGGTGAGCAGGCGGAGATTGGCGACTTGCGCTGGCTGGTGGGGCCGACCTGCGACCTGTCGGCGGTGTTCAACAACGGGCTGATCGCGTGGGCCAAGACGTCCTGGTATCTGGAAGAAACCGACGCCACGGAGCCGACAACGAACGTGCCGAAGTACTGGCGGCTGGGGCCGAAACCGAACCTGAACCAGGTTCACTACAGCTACCGGACCAAGGCCCTAAGCATTGCCAAGGGGAAATTCGACGAACTGGCGAAGAAGTGCGGACCGCTCAAGGAGGGCTGCGACCAGGAGGGCATCAAATTCCACAATCAGCCGAATTCACCGGGCGATGTGGACGACGATGGCGTCTTCAGGTTGATCGCCCTGGGATCGGATTACGCCGGGCAGCCCGGTGCGAAGGCGCACACGGGGGCCGAGGCGTTCCTGCGCACCCATTCCTCGCCGACGGACAACCGGACCTATCAAAACGTCGTGCTGGTGGTGACTCCCAGCGTGGCGGGATTGCAGCAAGCGGAACAGCAAATCGCGGACTGGATCGCGTGGCAGGAAATCAAGGGGTCAAAGGACTACAAGGATTACGAGGGCCACGTAAAGGAGACGGTCAACAAACGCGAACGGGAGACGAAGCAGGCAGCCGAGACCGCCGTGAAGAATGCCTTCGAACTGGCCTTGCACGTGGACAAGACCGGCGCAGTGCAAGTGAAGAAGTTCACGATGGGGGCACAAGCCTTGTTCCCGACCCTGTTGCAGGAGAAAGAGCTGCGGCTGTTCAAAGAGAAGATTGACGCGGAGACGATCATGCCGGGCGGGCCGTATGCGGTCTGGCCAGGGACCGATGACCGCGTGCAGGTGAGTGCCCTCTACCAGCAATTTGCGCGGCGGCCGAACCTGCCGAAACTGCTGAGCCAGCAAACGGTGACGAACACAATTGGGGACGCGGTGCAGCGCGGAGTGCTGGCACTGCGGCATGTCCGCCCCGATGGCTCGGAGCAATGGTTCTGGCGCTCGAAGATTGATGTGGCGGACTGGGAGAAGACTGGCGAAGCGTGGTTGCCGAACAAGTCGGTGCTGAACAGCGTCAGCGCCAGGGCCATTCTCCCGGAAGCCCTGCCCGGTTTATGGCCGGCGGAACCGAATGGAGTGGAACTGGCGACCTTGTGCTCCTGGTTCGACGGAAGCCATGCCTTTCAGGAGGTCACGCAACCCGGGTATCCGCCGGAGTCACGGCCCATTCCGCAAGTGGCCGTGGACGAAGTCCACAAGGCCGTGGCGCAAGCGGTGAAGGCAGGCGATCTGTGGCTGGTGCTGGGGAACGACAGTGTGTGGCTGGAGGATCCCACCACGATCCAGCTTGATCCGGCTGCGCGTCTTTTCCGGCGCCCCGCGCCCCTGAACGCGATCGAACTGCTGCCCGGCGCTCTGAAGTCCGCGTGGAGCAGCGATGCGGAACCGAAGACGACTGTGGCGACGCTTTACGCGGAACTGAAGAAGGCGAAGGGCAACCCCTGGCCGCCGAAGGCGTTCATCAACACATTGAGCGAGGCCCTCGGTCGGGGACTGATGCAACGGGCCAGCGGCGGCGGCCCGCTGGTGTCGCTGGCCGCAGACGGGACAGTCGAGTTGACGGTGAAATCGATTGGGAGCGTGCCGCCACCAGAACCTGAGCCAATCCCCGGCCGCAAGCTCTCGCCACGAGTGACGTTGTCGCCCGCTGAGTTTCAGAATCTGGCGGATGACGTTTCCACCTTGAGCAAATCCCTGGCGGGTTGCGACGTGCAGTTTGAGGTTGCCGTTTCCGTAAAGACGAAATCGGGAATGGACCTGACGCAGGCGAACGAGGTGCTGGGGAAGATCAAGGAGGGGTGGAAACTCTAACGCGTATGCCGTGAACCAGCATCAACCACCAGGAGGAACTATGAGCGATCCGACAGCAATGGCGTTGGACGCTTTTGTACGTTCCATTTCGATCAACCGGGACACGCCGCACAGTTTGTTCCTGGGAGCTGGGGCTTCCGTGAGTTCCGGCATTCCATCAGCAGAACGGTGCATGATGGAGTGGAAGGGTCGCATCTTCACGTCTGCGAATCCGGGACTCGAGAAGCAGGTTGGGCATGTTTTCTTGCCCGCAGTACAACGTCGAATACAGACCTGGCTCGACAAGCAGGCGGGGTTTCCGGCGCTGGGCGCGCAAACAGAGTACAGTTTCTACTGTGAAAACTGTTATCCACTGAGCGACGACCGCCGAGCGTATTTTCAGAAGCTGGTGAAGGCGGCGAAGCCAAGCTACGGGTATCGACTCTTGGTCTTACTGGCGGAGGCCGGGGTGTTCGATTCCGTGTGGACGACGAACTTCGACAGCTTGAGCGCGGTTGCGTCGGTTGGTACTGGCGTGACGTCGATCGAGGTTGGGCTCGATACCACTGGGCGCGTGGACCGCTTACCACGCAAGGGAGAACTGCTCTGTGTGTCGATGCACGGGGATTATCGGTATGACGCGCTGAAGAACACGGTGGCGGAGCTTCAGCGGCAGGACGCAGATTTGCGCTCGGCGTTCGCGCAACGGTTGATGGAGAGAACTGTGATCGTTCTCGGTTACAGCGGGCGCGACGCTTCGGTGATGGAATGCCTAACGAACGCTTTGTCCAAGAAAGGGGTTGGGCGGTTTTTTTGGTGCGGATTCCAAAGCCCCGAGCCACCGAGGGCGGTGGCGGATTTGATTGCGGCGGCTCGCCGCGCGGGCCGACAGGCATTTTACGTGGACAGTTACGGTTTTGACGACACGTTGCGACGGCTGGCCCTTCAGTGTTTGGAAGGAGACTTGGGGGAGAAGGCGAAGACAATTTTGGCAGGGAGCGCGGCAGCGGATGCGGCGAACAATAAGCCGTTCTCGGTTCCGGGCGGTGATCCAGTTGCTTTGGTGAAGAGCAATTGTTTCCCGGTGGATGTTCCGTCGGAGGTTTATGAGTTCGACGTGCCGGATCTGCGTTGCGAAGGAGCGTGGGCCGCACTGCGGGAGACGATTAAGGGGAAGCCCCTGGTGGCGGGGCTGCTGGCTCAGAAAGTCCTGGCCGTGGGTCTAGTGGATGACGTTAAGGAGGTGTTCGGGAAGCGGATACAAGGCGATATTGGGAGGAGCCCAGTCGCCGACCATGAGCTCGCTCTGCCAAACGGGACGGTGACGGGCATGTTCCGGCAGGCCATTGTCCGGTGTCTGGCAGCCCGCGCCAGGCTGGGGACGGACGGCGACGAATTGATTTGGGAGCCGACGGCTTACGAAATGCGCGAGGTGTATAAATGGAAGTGCAAGGTGTTCCGGGCGGTGGTGGTGGCGCTGAGGCGGGCACAAGGCAGGGAATATCTCACGCTCATGCCGACAGTTTTTGGCCGACCTGAGCGGGGAGACAAGCCACTGCCAGATTTCGTGGAGAAGGAGTTGAAGCGCCAGATCCTGAGCAAACAGTACAACCCCGTCTTTAACCAGGAGCTGGAACGCTGGAGGAACCTCCTTTTTCCGAAGGGCAGCGGCGGGGTGCTGGAGTATCCCCCCAACGCAGCAAGTTCGTTCAAGTTCGGAGTCCGTCGATCGCCAGCGTTTGGCCGCATCAATGCCGTGCGAGCGAGAACCAAGGTAAAGGTGCCTGACAAGTTTTTGAACTTGGTTCAGTTCGAGGGAACGAGTCTGCCGGAGCCTAAGATTGTATTTGCGTCGAAGGACGGCGCGAGCATCGCGACCGATTCGCATCCCATTCGGGGCTTACTGGCGAATCGGCCGTATGACTTCGCGCTGACCGCGAAGGGTTTGGACACGAATGTACGGTTTGGGGTGGTGTGTCCGGCGAGTGAAGCGGCGAAGTTGAGCTCGTTTCTGGCGAAGATAAACCAGCGGATTCGAGCGAACAGCAAGAAGGGCTATCTGCTGGATTATCCAGGGTTTGCCGAGGCGTTCGGTTTGCCGTTCTCAATACCGCAGCCGAATGACAGCGCGTGGGCGACATGTCCGGAGCCGAAGGGTGCTAACGCCAAGGAGAAGGCGTTGTCATTGCTGGAGGGCGTTCGGGCCTGCGTGCAGCAGGTAACGTCAGCGACTTCGGTGCGCTTGGTCTTGGTGTTCGTTCCTGAGCGCTGGGCGGAGTTTGCTGATTACGAGGATGAGGACGAGGAGATCAATCTGCACGATATGGCGAAGGCGTATTGCGTCCAGCGGGGAATCGCGTCGCAATTTCTGCGGGAGTCGACGCTGCGGAAGAAGTTTGATTGTGAGGTCATGTGGTGGCTGGCCCTGTCGTTGTATGCCAAGTCCATGAGGACACCGTGGATTCTTGACGGCCTGCCGAGCACAACAGCCTTTGCTGGGCTGGGCTTCGGGATATTGCGACCGGGAGCAGCAAATAACGGGCACATTGTACTCGGGTGCAGTCACATTTATACGTCGGACGGCCTGGGCTTGACCTATCGGCTGAGCAAAATCGACAATCCGATCTTCCGGCAGAAGAATCCGCACTTGTCGGAGGAGGACGCGCTTAAGTTAGCGGAGGATATCCGGCAATTGTTTTTTGAGAGCCGAGCGGCCCTGCCCGAACGGGTGGTAATCCATAAGCGGACGCCGTTTTTGAGAGTGGAGCGCGAGGGGTTGCTCAAGGGGCTCAAAGACGTGCCGCAGGTGGATTTGGTGGAGATCAACGTCGAAGCGATGATGCGGTGCACCGCGTCGGTGGTGACACCGACTGGTTTCCTTGCCGACGGTTCGCCGGTGGACCGAGGGACGGCGATCCTCCTGGAGCGGTTCAAGTTCCTTCTTTGGGTCAACGGGAATGCTCATCCCAATTCTGCGAGCGAGGCGTATTACATGGGGAAATTCAGGATTCCCGCGCCGGTGATGATAAAGAAGCACTGGGGGCCGACGGATTTGAATGAGGTTGCGGGCGAGGTGCTGGCTTTGTCGAAGATGAATTGGAACACCTTTGACCTGTACACGCGGCTGCCGGCGACGATTCATTCGTCCAACGAGATCGCGAGGATTGGGAAGCTCTTGAAGCGGTTTGAGCGCGAGTCCTACGATTATAGACTCTTCATTTGAGGAGCCCACGAACATGCCATTCAAACCCGAGATAGGAACTGCTGGAGGCCAAGAATATCCGGTCTTGCGCTCCATCCAGACCTTTCTCCGGCAAATGGCGGAAGGTGGTGCGCGGCCCGCACCCGCGGTTTTGAAGGAATTGCTTCAAAACGCGGATGATGCCGGGGCAACTGAAATGTCCATCATTCTGGACGAACGTGAACCTCGTCCCGGTCTTCCGCCGGACTACGCTCCGCTCTGGGGACCCGCCCTGTTCATACGGAACAACAGCCCCTTCCGACTGGCGAGCGAGGTGGGACCGGAGCACGATGATTTCTCTGCGATCCGCGATGTTGCAGGCGGACACAAGCGGGCTCAGGCGACAGCCGCGGGCCGTTTTGGCATCGGTTTCAACAGCGTCTATTTTCTCACTGACACACCGATGCTCGTTTCTCGTCGCGAGATTCATGTGTTTGATCTACTGCACGAGATATTCGACGCAAACGGCTGGCGATTTCCAATCGAGGATTTCAGACGAGACTCTGGATTTCGGGAGGGGGCAGTCAAGGAAGTGCTAGATTGGTGCCTGCCAGCGGCTGCGCTGGCGACGCACTCAATCGGCACCATCGCAAGTAATCCGGCAGAAGACTACAAACAAACAGTATTCCGGCTCCCGCTCAGACGAAGTCCGGAAGGAGCAAAAGCCTTGTACGATGACCGATTCCCCGAGGCCATAGATCGTCGCGCTTTGCTTGCCGAAATGGCAGATGCCGGAGCGCACGCCATTCATTTCTTAAAGAACATTTGCAGCATTTCCTTCTCGGTCCTGCGGGATAGGCAGGTTGATCTGCAGGTCAGGGTCGAAACCACTCCGTGTCCGGACGGATTCAGGACTTTCCTGAATAGAGTCAACGAACTCGCCAAGCAGGAACAGGCATCCGAGAAGCAGTATTGTGCATTCGATCGCAAAATCAGTCGTCGTGATTTCGGCGTGGATGGAAAAGAGATGTCCTGCCAGGAGTGGAGATTTCATGTTCGCCACGTTGCCCGCTTCGATGATGAGTATCTGACCCAACTTCGTGAAAGACTGCGGAGAAATGAAGAAAAGGCAACACCATGGGCGGCATTAGCGGTGCCGCTGGATATCGAGGCATGCCGACTGGCGGGAGGTGAAGCGGCAAAATGGCGGGTCTTCTTGCCGCTGTTGGATGACGGGCCATGCGGCTGCATTTTGAATGGGGCGTTCTTCGTGGGACCGTCACGCCAGCGCGTCGAATATCGGCTGGATAAATCAGACGCCCAAAGGCGGAAGACGGAATGGAACCAACGGTTGGTCGAACGGGCTCTTATTCCTTTGCTCCATGATGTCAGCCTCGAATTGCCGGAGCTGGCGCATGATTTACTGAAGGGCTATCCGAAGGATTACCTGAATCTTTTCCCGATAGCTGCCAAGGGCACTGCGGAACCAAATGACCTGACTGAATTTGCGCGCCGGTGCTTTTCGTCGGATGCCTGGGCTTTGCGACTTCGGGATATCTGGAATGAACCGTTCGATCTGCTGGTCGGCGATGGCGGGGTTGAAACGGTTGTGGAGCTTGTCCCGGAGTGGCTATCGGCATACGCGGAGCGCTTTCGGGAGCTTTCATCGGATCGCCGGCGGTTCGTGCGCTACTCGCTCGGAGAAGCATTGTCGGCCCGAGTCGGCGGAAGCAGGGGAATCGCAGTCCGGTGGCAGATTTCTTCAGACGTTGCTGGCAAGGTGCTTCGCCACACTCAAGCGCCAAACGCCCAGGACGTTGAAAAATTGCTGAAGCTCATCATTAACGCGGAGGGTATTCAGTGTAACTTTGAGGGAACATGGGCGTTTCAAAGACAGGAAACTGATGAGCTTTTGCGGTTTGAAGCCAGTAAACTCTACGTACTTGAGGAACCCGGCGGCGATCCAATCATCGAGCACCTTCGAAGACTCCAGCTGCCCTTCGGGGACACGTATTGGGTTCGCCCTGATGTCGGGCTGCCTGGTTTGCTCGCGGATCTTCGTCCCGCTCCCGCAAATGTCTTGAAACCTACAGCAGACGCTGGGCTGGAATTGTTGCAAAGGCTCCCCGCAGCGAACTGTCATGATCAAGTCGTGCATGGCTACGAGATCAAACCCGTCGTTGATTTTCTACTAAAGCAATCACATGGTCGGTTGCCGGCAGACCTCCGTTTGGGATTCTTGGTCCGCACGGCGCATGCGCAAGCAGCACGACGAGGGTTCGGCGTGATTCTGCTCAAATCCACGACGCCGGCAGCCGAGGATCGGGCTTTGGGGGAGGTCTGGTTCCGCCGGATTTTCGCCCACGCTGATCCGGGCTTTGACAGCGAACTCCAACGGCTGCTCACCGTGCATCCAGGCAGCCTGGAAATGCTCCACGCGTCCGATTGCCGTGTGACCCTCGCGCGGGCTCACGAAGCCATCGGAATTCTCCATGGGGCAAGACTCAAGCGCCCTGAGTTCTGCGGGATGCTGGAAAAGGAGATGGCGACTGCCGCCCAAGAGCATTCTGGGCTCGCCGAGCGAGCGGCGGCGTGCTTGATGGATGCCGCCGACAGCTCTTGGGATTCCATGGATCAGGCACAGCGATACACCGTGCTTGCCTTGCCAATCCACCGTTGCTCCGACGGCAAGTTCATCGCATTGGTTCCCGCCCTCGGTGACGACATGACGGTCGTTTCACGAGACTTCAGGCTACAGTCTCAAGACGATATCGAGGATGCGCCTATCAAGCTGCCCGCTTGCCGGCTACTGCAAACCGCGAACGCCGCTGTGAAGCGGTTCTATCGACTTCGCTTGGGCATCAAGGCGCACAATCGAGTGGAGGTCTTGAAGGAGACCCTGCGTCAAATCGGCGAGCCAACCACCGACAACGAGCGGATGCTTCGATATCTCGTTCGCTACTACGATGCGACGTTGACCGGGCTTGATAGCTCCGGCGAGTCGACTGACAGAATCGATGCAGGGGAGTTGCGCGCGTTGATGGTTTCGGCGCGGACAGTGCCCTGCCTGGACGGTTCGTGGTATGCTGCCCATGACTCTGCCGAAGCTTGGCACATTGCGGAACGGCTGACCGAGCAACGGTGGTCAATAGACCGACTCGCCCCGCTTATGGCTGAGCTGCTGTCGGGAAAGCACATCGCCAGCATCGATGCGCAATTCCGGGATTTGCTCCCACGCCTCCATCGGCTGACAAGCTGGGATTCGAGGAAGATCGTCGAATTGGCCATCACCAGCGAGAGCACAGACCTAGGCTTGAATGATCGCGTAAAACTGTTTTGGGACAACAAACGAGATTTCCCGGAAGCCGGCGTGGTGCGGTCGAAAGCGGCCGGCCTGCTGCACGTCTCGACCCACACGGGCCAAGTAAGGCTCGCTGACGCTGAGTTTTTCGAGGGCACGGCGGATTTACCCGGGCGCGTCTTATCATTGCTTGCGCCCAAGGCGATCTCGCTGGCGGCTCTCGCAAATGCGGTTGCACTGAAGCCCTCCGACTTGCCGCTGGTCCTGCGGAGCTTCCAGGTAAGAGAACTGACCGCACTGGATTTTGAGACACGATTGATCGAAGGGTTCGAGGGCATGTGGCCCGGGCTGGATGATTCAGAACGGTTTCAAGTGCTCCGCTATATCGACACACGGAGGCTCTCGAGACTGGTTGCAGATAAGGCCAAGGGGTTGGAAACCGTCTTGGTGGCAACTCGAAAGCCGACGTGGAAAAGCCCATCGACTGTGGTCTCACCTCGCTGGGCTCAAACGAAGCCGCCTCTAGTGCTTGCTGAGGTTCTCCCGGTATTGGAAAAGACGGCGGAAGCGGTTGTCCGAGTCTGGGACGACTGGTGTGGTGTGAGAACTTTCAGCGACGTGTTCTCACTAGTCATCGCACAGGCATTGAAAGGAACGACCGAGAAGCGAGGAACGGCAAAAGCGATCTACGCCTGGCTCGATAAGGCCGTCGGCGCTTCGCCAAGTGCCGAAGACCTCAAAGCCCTCAAGGCGCAGCCTTGGGTGTTGGCAGAGCGAAGCGGAACTTGGGAGTTCAAGAAACCCGCTGAGGTGCTGGTTCACGCAGGCGAAAAGATATTGGGTGCACGTTTTTGGGTTCCTGCAATCCAAATGCCCGATGTTTGCAGGGTTGGAAGTGCAGGCTTGGGATTCGCAACGATGCCAACCACGACGCCTGCGGCACTTGAGGACATTTGCGAGTGCCTGGTCGAACGCGCGAGGGTGGACGAAAGCGCAGCACTTAAGGTTTACGAGCTGACCGCCCAGTTGCTGGAGGAGGTGGAAACACTGCGTCCGCACTGGATGAGCCTGGCGGAGCGCCGTCCCGTTTATCGCACCTTCCGCGAGAGGGAGGGCCAGGTTACATCGCTGCAGCTTTTCCTCGGTGACAATGATTTCAAAGAGGATCTGTCGGCGCATCTCCTGTGCCTGAAAGCCGACAGCAAGCCACCAAAGGGTTTGACCGAGACTTATCGCAGGCTCGGGGTCTCAGAAAGGGAAACGTTTTCCCAAGTGCTGGGCGCCTTGACTGTGATCACTGCGTCTGAGCCGGGCGTTGGAGTTTCCTACGGCCGTCTGCTGAACTCGTTCCAGAGGCTTGCGGAGAAGGATTCGACGCAACTACAGCAAGCTTCCATCGGGTCGATACGGGTGCTGACCTGTGCTGGCAGCTATGAACGACTCGATCGTTGCCACTGGGATGATGTGCTGGGGAGAAAGGGGCGGGTGATCGTAGAGCATGCACCCCTGCTCGCAGATACTCAGAACCCGGCCACCCGGCGCCTTGCCGATTGGTTGCGTGAGCGGTGTCCGGACAAGCTTTCCAACCTGCGCACCTGCGCCCGGATTGAAGTCGCTGACACTCCTGTCCCAATCTCGCTCCCGCCCGGAGTTTCGCATTTACTGAACCCTTGGCGGCGGTGGCTCAAGGACCTTTCGACGGCAGAGTCAGCGTTGCGAGGCGCACTTTCCGGCTTCGGTCTCAATTTCCCAGAGAATCAGGTGGATCTGATGGCTGTGGAGCAGATCCGACTGCGTTGCCGATTGCAGAACGGGCAGATCATCGATCAATCCTCGAAATGGGAGGGACCAACAACCTTGGCAGACGCGGACGGCAGGTTGCTGGTCCGCGCCCAAGCCCTGCAGGTCAAGGACCGCAAAGAGGCTGATTGGCTTAATGAATTAGACCGCGCAATGGCGAACGAGATGGCGCGGCTGCTTCGAGCAGGCGCACCAACTGGAGACTCATCACCCCTGGTAGAGGAAATCCTCAAAACTCTCGAACGGCCAGCCACGGTGCTCCGCCGATTGCACGACAATTACCGCGAACATTTTATACACCAGTACCAAGACCAGGTGGCAGACCCGGAGTTTGCCGAGCTGTTCGATCAATACCAGCGAACTGACCCTCGCCGTCCCCGAGCTGAGGAGCTGAAATCTCAAATGTTCACACTGCTCACTGCAAAATTCGTGCAGGCCAGGCGGGACCAGATCCGGGGCTACGGTTATGACGAGTTTTCAGTCTTCGCGGAATTGCTGCAGAATGCGGAAGACGCCTACCTGCAACGCGAGCAGCTCGGCATGGAAACACCCCGTCCGCGCGAAATCACTTATCGATACATCCATCGAGAAGGGACAACACCGGTCCTGGAGATCGAGCACAAAGGGCGCCCCTTCAACTATTTCCAGCATGGCGCCAGGCACTTTTCCAACTTCTCCAAAGACGTAGAAGGCGTGCTCCGTTCGGCGGGGAGTTTTAAGCCGTATTCGCCCGATCGCGACGCGGAGCAGCCAAATGGTGATACGATTGGGCGTTTCGGCCTCGGCTTCAAATGTGTTTACCTGCTCACTGATCGCCCCGAAATCCACTCCGGGGATTGGCATTTTGCCATTGAGGCCGGTTGTCTGCCCAAGGAATTGCCTCGACCGGATGATTTGTTAGAAGACGTGACCCGGATACGACTTCCCCTGCGGAGCGACACTGCAGAGGTGAAGGATGTCTCCCGATTCCTGGGTTTGGTGCCGTTCCTGAGAATGATCACACGCCTCCAGGTCTATTCGTCTGACGGCGAAATAACGACGATCGTGGCTGCCCCTCCGGAACCTCGAAGTGCCCAAGGCACGCTGGTCGAGCAGATCGAAATCTCCGCTCCCAAGACGGTACGAGGAGGGGCCGTTCGACTGATCCGATGCCGAAACAATTCCCACGCAGGCCAGTTGGCCTTGCTGCTTGCTCAAGATGGGACCCCGGCACGGTGGGATGAAGTGTTTTCGCAAGATCTTTACGCGGCACTGCCACTGCAAGCGAGACTGGGATGCGGCCTCGCGGCCTCCCACCGATTCGAAGTTCAGTCAGGGAGGACCCATCTGGTGGATCCGAAGGCAAACGAACGTCGCATCGTTGAGACTGTGGCTCTGCTGGAAGGCCTGCTACATGCGCTTTCCGACTGCGCCTCGACCAGCACGCCATTGTCGGAGATTCTGAAGAGGTTCTGGTCGCTTTGGCAGTGGGAGCGCGGCGATGTTGAATGCGAACGACTGCGCCAATCGTTAGCGACTGAGCTTGTCCAGTTGGCGGAGCGGATGCCCATCGTGCCAACGCTCGCCCCTGAAAAACCCGTCAGTCTTGGTCAAGGTCCGTGCTTCTATTTCTACGAGCTGCCTGACGATTTCCGTCGTGGGCTAGTCGAGGCTCAAATTACGGTGCATTTGGCGGGGCACCCAGAGACGTCATTAGCGGTGACAAACATCGTGGTTGAGGGATTCGCAACAGCCTACCGCCGGGCCTGCGAGTACGCTGGAAAGCAGAGCGGACAGAAACTACTGGGAATCGGTTGGGCGGACATTGCGGCTGCTTTTCGAGGACGACCGTGGTTCGCAAAAAGGCCTGATCTCTTAAACCTCCTTGCGAGCGCCCTGAAGGAGCAGCAGTTCCTCGGCATCGGCAAGTGGGTCTCGCAATGCCAGGTGCTGGGTTTGAACGGTGAAGGAGCCGACATCCACGAGTTTCCTGGCAACATGCTGCCGGCAGAATTTCCCGGAAGTCAGCTCTTGCCTCAGAGATTCTTAAAGTGCGTCAGCAGGAACTACAACGAGGTCGGGCTGAAATTGCTAGGGTTTGCTGGGCTTCCAGACAGACCTTCCGAGGATGACCTGCGCAATTGGGCCAGCTCGACAGACCTGACCAGCCCCGAAGGCATCGCCATACTGACGTATCTTTCGGATGCCGATCGTTTCAAGGACTACTGGGAGTTGTCTGCGGTTTTTCGCTCATCCTGGTTTCCCGCTATCGGAAAACGCCTAAGTACCAAGGAAGCTGCCGGCGTCGGTTTGATTCCTGCGGAGATCATTCAGAGCGAGATCTTTCGAGCCTGGCTCGGAATCGTCGAGGAAACCGAAGAGGAACCTTCAAAGCCCCCACGTCCACAGTACGATGCCCGGAAAGTGCTTGGCCGGCTCCATGAATGGTGGCAAGCACACGGTGATGCCTGGACGGATGCGTACGTTGAACGAGTTTACCCCGGCGCCCGTACCCCGGCGGTTCGGAAGGACTTTATTGAAAAAGACCTCAGCGCTCGTCGCGAATGGATCACCTTGTTGCTGCTGGGATCGATGCAGACGATCGGACGGTCAAACCCAGAGCAACACAGGAATTTCCTGAGCCGCTGCGACGAGAAGGGGTGGCTGGACGTTTTCGCTGATGGGGAACACGACGCCCGCCGCTGGATGGATATGTTGGAAGGCTACCTCGATGATCCGACTGGGAAACACGACTATTACCAGTGGATGAAGCAATTTGTGGTCATCTATCAGATATCACGCTGGCTACCCGACTATGTCGAAAGCTTTCTAAATGTTAACCGGATGAAGAGACCATTCGGCTTTGACGCCATCATCAGCCCGCGAACCAGCTCACTTTATTCCGGTGGCGGACCTGATGCCCCGGCGTTGACGACGGCTTTGGGCATCGGCGCATGCTTTGTGATGCGTGAACTCACGCGTTTGAACATTCTTCACCAGAAGCTGGCACACCGATATTGCTACGTACCCGGCACGCGGGTTTGCGGGGTATTGGAGACGATTGGCTGTCCCTCGCTTCGCATGCTGACGACAGGTGACCGTTCCTCGGCGATCCACCGTTTTCTGGTCGAAAACATGGACGAAGAAAGAGCAACATTTAACCGGGGCTTCGATTTGCCGCTTTTAGCGCTCAGGGAGCGAGAGGACGCTCAAATTAAAGTATTGGGAGAACCACTCCCTCCCGAAGACCTTCCTTCCTCTTCCCGTCCGGATGAGGGCTGGCGCACACTGCCGGATGGCCGCCGCATTAACCTAAACTGGTAAGCCCCTATGTCAGCAGAAAGCAAACTCGATCCCGGCAATCGCGTTCTATCCGATCGTTTTGGCCAGGGCACTGTGGAATACGACAAGGGCGCGACGGTCATAGTCCGCTTCGATCACGGGATAGAGGAGTGCGAGCGTGGTAGCCTCAAAGGCATACGCTCCGTCGCGGATTCCATTGTGGCGGGAAACTGGGATCCCGCACTTCCAGTGGTGGCCAAAGCGCTCGCCTCAGCAATTGTATCGGTGAATGATACGTGGGGGGTGTTTTCGCGGTCTCGAATCGCGCTGCTACCCCACCAACTCTGGGTATGCCGCCGTGTCCTTTCAGGGTGGCCTGCGCGGTGGCTGGTAGCCGATGATGTCGGGCTAGGCAAAACGATTGAGGCTGGTTTGATCCTGTGGCCGTTGCTCTCGAAAGGCCTGGTCCGACGGCTTCTGATCGTGTGTCCTGCGTCGTTGGTCGAGCAGTGGCAGTATCGGCTGCGGACGATGTTCGACATTCGTCTTGCCCGGTACGTCACTGAGGCGGATTCGGAGCGCAGCGATTTCTGGAACACGCACAATCAGGTGGTTGCATCTCTTTCCACGCTCCGGCTAGACCATGGCGGAAGACATGAGCGGCTTTTCGAAGGTCCGCCTTGGGACCTCCTCGTCATCGATGAGGCGCACCATGTGAACGCAGACGAGGATTCGGGTCCGACGCTCGGCTACAAGCTGGCCCAACGGTTGGTGGACGAGAAAAAGGTCGCTTCGATGATTTTCTTTACAGGGACGCCGCACCGGGGCAAGAATTTTGGTTTCTTAGCGCTCCTCCAGTTGTTGCGGCCGGATCTATTCAACCCGCGCGAGCCTCTGGCTCGCCAACTGAAGCACATGCGCGAGGTCGTGATCCGAAACAACAAGAACAACGTCACCGACCTGAAAGGACAGCGCCTTTTCCAACCGCCGGCCGTCACATCGGAGACCTACGCGTATTCGCCTGAGGAGGCACGGTTTTATGGGATGCTGACCGAGTTCATCCTCTCGGGGAAGGCGTACGCCTCCACCCTGGGTGCGTCCGACCAGCGGTTGGTGATGTTGGTGCTCATCGCGATGCAGAAACTCGCGTCCAGTTCGGTCGCGGCCATCCGGCGAGCGTTGCGCGGAAGACTCGAGCGCATGCTGACCCAGCGGCAGAAACTTGCAGAGGCTAGGCAAAAACTTGAGGAGCTGGGATCGGATTACGCAAAACTCGAAAGTTCGGGGCCGAATGATGAGATTGGCCGGTTGGAAGAGGAAATCGTCAGACTGGCGGCTGGCGTTCAACTGATGGCGGACGAGGAACCGCGTCTGCGCGAACTACTCGCTGCGGCAGACCAGGTACGCCGGGAGACGAAAATCGAAAAGGTCCTTTCCTTGGTCGAGACCCGATTTTCCAACCAGTCCGTTGTCTTCTTCACAGAGTACAAGGCCACGCAATCTCTGTTGATGTCTGAGCTCATCCAGCGTTTTGGCGATGACTGCGTTGGGTTCATCAACGGCGACAACCGCGCCGACGAGATCATGGGACGCGACGGGCAGACACGCACCAAGCATCAAACCAGGGAAGACGCCGCCGAGCTGTTCAATGAAGGCAAGGTGCGATTTCTGATCTCGACCGAAGCTGGTGGCGAAGGAATCGACTTGCAGGAACGCTGCCATTCCCTGGTGCATGTTGATCTTCCATGGAATCCAATGCGACTGCACCAACGCGTCGGGCGACTCAACCGGTATGGACAAAGAGAGCGCGTTGATGTGGTCTCGCTGCGCAACCCGGAAACGGTGGAGGCCAGAATCTGGGACAAGCTGAATTCCAAAATTGGAAACATCATGCTGGCCTTCGGTCACGTCATGGATGAGCCCGAGGATCTGCTTCAGATGGTGCTTGGGATGACGTCTCCCGCCTTATTCAGGGAGTTGTTTGCCGAAGCGTCGCAGGTGCCTGCTGATTCCCTTGGAACATGGTTTGATCAGAAGACGGCGACCTTTGGAGGACGCGACGTGATTGCGACGGTTAAGGAAATCGTTGGCAATTGTGATCGGTTCGATTTTCAGTCAGTCGGAAAGGAAGTGCCTCCCGTTGACCTCCCGGAACTTCGGCCTTTCGTGGAGGCGATGTTGGTTTTGAACCGAAGACGGCCGAGGCGGGGAGATGACGGTTCGCTTGGGTTCAGGACCCCGGATGCGTGGATGCACGAAGTCGGGGTCCGTTCGACTTACGACGGACTCGTATTCGACCGGACAGTTCGGGGCAAGGACGCGATAAAGAGGGTAGTCGGTGTCGGACACAAAGTTGTGGAGCAGGCGCTTCGCCAGTCTCTCGATGAGCCGGGCTGTGTGGCGGCAGTGTGCAGGACCATCTTACCTCGACCTATGATGTTCGCCCGCATAGTAGATCGAGTGACAGGGAAAGATACTCCAGTACGGTGCGTTGTTGTGGCTGCCGAAAGATCCGATGAGTCCGGTGAATGGCTCGTTCTGCGGGATTGGCAGGCAGTCCGCAGACTGAACGAATTGCTGGGGAATCTGGGCGCATTGCGACGATCCTGGACGCCTCCAAAGGATCGGACGGGAGTTCAGGTGTCGCTGGTTGCCGCTTCGCAAGTCATCGAACAGGAAGTCCCCAAGCTCAACACGGGCTTTCTCGTGCCGTGCGTCGAGGCTTTGGCAGTTTTGTGGCCTGGCGCCGAGCCTGGAGGGCCGGGTGATCGGGCTGAGACAGCCCAAGATGATATGAATGACTTCGAGGAGTGACGCACCGCAAGCGTGTAACGAATGCCCTGGACTTGAAACGATGTGTTGCGGATGCAGAGATCAGTTGCGCCTTGAGAGCTCCGTTCTGGCCACACGGACGTTCTCGATCGCCTCACTTCAGATTGATGAATTGAAGGTGGCCGGTCGGACGTGAGCTGGCCGCGTCGGTCTGGCCGTTGGTGGCGCGGGAGCGGAACGGAGGCGGAGCGGAGGGATGCGCGGAGCAAAGCCGAAGAGGAGTGTCGCGCGCCAAGGGCCAGACGGAAGCCCCGCGCCCATGCGCGCCCCATCAGCCGTGACGAGCGCGCGCGGAGCGAGGTGGAGCGAACCGGCGCGAAATGAGCGCAGGCACGGCCACCGACCGGAACGCGCGTTGGTCACGGCAGTTCAGACGCGGATGCTGGAGCGTCGTGCGGGGCGAATGGCCTTCGATTCGGATTGCTTCTCGACTGTTTCCTCGGCCACGTCCACGGACGCTGACTCCGCCTGGCTGGGTGCCTGGTTCTTGGTGAGATCGAGTTGCTCTTCGATTTCATCCTGCCGCCGGGATAGCTCCTGGTAACGCGCCTCGCGCTCGAAGGGCGTGCCCACCCTGCCTTCGAGTTCCTTGGCTCGCTTCTGCGTGTCGGCGATGTCGGTTTCGAGTTTCGTCGCGCGCTCCTCGAAGCCTTGGGCCGTGGCCTCCAGAGATCGAATGGTGCCGAGGGCGGTGTCGGTCACGCGGGCGGAGTAGCTGTTCTTTCCGCGCAGCACGAGGTCCGCCTCGCCGCCAAGGTTGGTGCGGATGAAGAGCCCGAATCCGGCGAACCGTCCGACACGCACTTCCTCGCAAACGCGGCTCTTCAACTTCTCCGCGCGGCGGATGAGTAGTTCGCCGGCAATACCACGGTTGCTCACCGTTTCGCCGTCAAGGACGATGCTGAATTTGTCGCCAGCCGTGTCTTCGCGGTCAGCAATGTCCTGGCGAAGGTTGTCGAGCCGGGTTGTGAACGTCGCAGCATCGTCGTGAGCATGGCGGAGATTGCTGCGAATCCGGTATTGTTCCTCGGCATGGGCCGAGCGAAGCCGGGTGAGCCGCATCAACTCGGCATCGACCTGGGCTTTCTCAATGACCAGCGGATTGCCGGAGGCGATGGCTTTGACCTCGGCGTAGGTCAACGCCGCTGAGTCAAGGTCTTCGACCCGGCGGATGGTCATGTCACCGGTCATGACCTGGGCGATGAACTTGGCTTTGGTTTCGAGCGTTTGCCACATGTAGGCGTCGAATGAGCCCTCGGTGACGTAGCGGAACACACTCACCACGGGGTTCTTGTTGCCCTGCCGCAGGATGCGTCCTTCGCGCTGCTCGACATCCGCCGGACGCCACGGGGCATCAAGATGATGGAGGGCGATGAGCCGTTCCTGGACGTTCGTGCCCGATCCCATTTTCTGCGTGCTGCCGAAGAGCACGCGAACCTTCCCGGCGCGGACGTCCTTGAACAGTGCCAGCTTCGAGGCATCCGAATCGTAGTCCTGGATGAAGGCAATCTCGCGCTCCGGGATGCCGCGGGACTGGAGCTTGTCCGCCATGTGGCGATAGACGGAGAAGCCGCGGTCTTTCGGCGTCGAGAGGTCGCAGAAGACAAGCTGGGCGCAGCGGCGGTCTGCGGTTTCCTGCCAGATGCGCAGGACGTTCTCGACGGCGAGGTTCACTTTCCCCGACGGGTCGTCTCCCGCAGTCGGCGCCACCAAGCGAAGGTCCAGGGCAGCTTTGCGACCCTCCGACGTAATCTTGAGCATGTTGTCCACCCGCGGGTCCACTCGGGCTGTTCTCAGACGGTCCGCACGCGCGGCCAACTCCTGAACGAACTCCCGTAATTCCGGCGTCGCAGGCGCGTTGCGAATGGCAGGTTTGTCGTTCTCCAGCGTCGGGCGCGGCAGGTTGAGCATCTGCGCCGTCTGCACGTCGGCCGCCTGGCGGAACATCTGCATCAGTTCGGGGACGTTGATGAACCGGGCGAACCGGGTGTTGAGACGGTAGGCTGCTCCATCGGGAGACAACTCCATCGCCGTTACCGGTTCGCCGAACGTGGCCGCCCACGAGTCGAAGTGGTGCAGGCTGTGTTTCCGCAAATGATCCGGCTGGAGATACCGTTGCATGGTGAACATCTCGGCTATGCTGTTGGCGATGGGCGTGCCGGTGGCGAATACAACGCCGCCCCCGCCATTGAGCGACTGGACGTGGCGGACTTTGAGGAACATGTCGAAGGCGCGCTCGCTTGCGGTCTGCGGCAGCCCGGCGATGCGCGTCATCTTGGAGACATAGAACAGGTTTTTGAAACAGTGCGCTTCGTCCACGTAGAGGCGGTCCACGCCGAGTTCCTCGAAGGTTAGCGTGTTGTCCTTTTTGTGGTCGGCAGCCAGCGCCTGCAAGCGGGTTTCGAGCCGCTTCTTCGCGCGCTCCAGTTCCTTGACGAGCCGACGGTTGCTGCTTTCGGCGTTCTGCCGTTTAACCATCTCCAACTCGTGAAGCTGTTCCTCGAAGAACCGCCGCTGGGTGTCCTGAGAAAGTGGAATGCGCTCGAAGCCGGAATGGGTGACGATGACGGCGTCCCAATTCCCGGTGGCGATGCGACTGAAGAGCCGCTTTCGGTTCGTGGCCTGGAAATCCTCCTTGCCGGCGACGAGGATGTTCGCGCCCGGATACAATGTTAGCAATTCGGTCGAGAATTGGCCGAGCATGTGGTTCGGCACGGTGAACAGGGGCTTCCGGGCCAGCCCAAGCCGCTTCAACTCCATGGCCGAGGCGACCATCGTGAACGTCTTCCCGGCGCCGACGACGTGGGCCAGCAACGTGTTCGGCGTTTGCAGAATGCGCCAGACCCCGGCCTTCTGGTGCGATTGCAGAGTGATGGTCTGGCTGGCACCCGGCAGGGTCAGGTGCTCACCGCTGAAGGTGCGCAGGCGAGTGTGGTTGAACGTGTCGTTGTAGAGGCGGCACAGCCGCTCGCGGCGCTCGTCATCCGACCAGATCCATTCCTTGAACCGCTCCTTGATACGCTCCTGCTTCTCCCGGGCCGCTTCGGTCGCCTGGGCGTTCACAACCGGTTTCTTGTCCTCGTCCAGGTCGTACACCGTAGGCGTCTTGAGATTCAGGGCGTCCTCGACCAGGTCCAGGGCGGAGCAGCGGTCGGTGCCCCAGTCGGTGGTGTTCGCGGTCTGGCGTTTCACGTCCCAGTCCCCCTTCACATACCAAGTGCCCAGGGCGGGCACGTGACCGACCTCGACACCGGACGCCACGCCCAACAGATCGTGAACAAACCGTTCGACGTCTTCGCGCGGCAGCCATGACGCTCCAAGCCGGACATTGATCTCGTTGGCGGAGAGGTCGGCCGGTTGAACGGACTTCAGCGCCTCGACGTTCGGGGCGAAGGCCGGATCGGTGATGGTCGCGGCCTCGGCGACGGCCAGTTTCTCGCGGACGTTGCCCGACAGATACTGGTCATCGGTCTCCCAGTGCCGGGTCTGCGGGTTCAGGAAGACGAGGCCCTTGAGATCGGGCAGGAAGTCCTTTACCGGTTGGGCCAAGAGTCCCGCCATGTGATCGAGGTCCACGCCGCCACGCTCGTTCAAGGTTACGAGCAGGGCTTCCTTGGGAGACGCAGCGGACGCCACGGGCTGCCGGTGCTGGATCGTCCGCTCGCGGAAGATGGCGGCCTTGGTGGCGACTTTCGTCTCGTCGTTGTAGTGCTCCAGCGACAGCAGCAATGGGAGGTCCGGATCCCCGTCGAAAGCGCGCTGATTGGCTCGGCTATTGACGGGACCAAACCGACCGACGAACCGGTCGTAGGCGATGTTGAGTTGCTGGCGGGTTTCGAGAACCCGTTCTTCGGGGCTGCCATCGAGTTGGGAGCGGAGACAGTCGCGAACGGCGTCGCGCACAGGGATCAGGCCACGAATGCGTGCTCGCGTCTCGCTGGGCAGGTCGTTGAGCGGACGGAGGACCGTGTCCTCGCGGATACACACCATCCCATCGTGCAGGCAGTAGGCGTTGGGCTTGACGTAATCAGGCGCCGGAATGGACTGCTTAGGCGTCGGTTCGGTCAGTTCGATCCGCTGCGCGTGATAGATGCCCGACGGAAGCGCCGGGATTGCCGTGGCGAGCGCGTCGGCGAGCACCCGGCCGTCCCCTTCCAAGGTTGGCTCGTTGTCCCGATACATCCGCCCGGTCAACTGAAGATGTCCGAGCATCAGGTGGGGACGTTCGACGAAATATTCGTTGATCGGGATTCGCTCCCAATTGTGATTCGTGTACTCCAGCACCTCTCGCCAGGCCGGTCCTTGCGAGGTCTCGCCCGGATGCAGCTTCCGGAGCATGACGATGTCCGTTGTCACCTCGGTGCCGGCGTTCTGTTTGAAGGCGGTGTTGGGCAAGCGAATGGCCCCAAGGAACTCCGTATTCGGGGCCAGATACTCCCGGAGTGTGGAGTTCACCTTGTCCATCGTTCCGCGCGACGTAATGAACATCACCAGGCCCCCGGGCCGGACCTTGTCCAACGCTTTGGCGAAGAAGTAGTCGTGAATAGGGAACCGGTAGGCGTTGAAGCGTGGGTCGTGGACGGGATAATCGCCGAAGGGCACGTTGGAGATCGCCACGTCGTAGAATCCGTCGGCAAGTTGGGCGCTTTCGAACCCCTGCCCGCGAATGTCCGCGTCCGGGTAGAGCGCTTTGGCGATGCGAACCGTGAGCGGGTCAATCTCGACGCCGGTGATGGTCGAGTGCCGGTGCATTCCCTCGGGCATGAGGCCGAAAAAATGGCCAATGCCACACGCCGGTTCCAAAATCCGGCCATGTTCGAATCCGAACCGCTCCAGGGCGCGATACATGGCCCGGACCACAGTGGGCGAGGTGTAGTGCGCATTGAGGGTGCTCGCGCGAGCCGCCGCCAACTCCTCCGGGGTCAGCAACTCCTCCAACTCGGCGCGCGCCTCTCGCCATTCGTAATTCCGTGGGTCAAAGACCTGGGGCATCGCGCCCCAACCCACGTATCGCACGAGGACTGACTTTTCGTCGGGTGTGGCGGGTCGGCCTTCGGCCTCCAACGCCCGCAGGGTGCGGATGGCCTCGATGTTCTGGCGGTATTTCTGGCGCGGCGGTCCTTCGCCAATCCTGTCTGCGTCCGAAATGCGGTAGTTCTGGTCGTTGCGAACGGCCGGCGCGGATTGGCGCTCGGCTCTGATCCGGCGGTTCAGCTCTCCGGCGGGAGCAGGATGTAGCGTTCCCGGACCATTTCCCACGCCTGGCGATGGGCCTGGTCGGCCGTCAGTCCCTGGCGCATCAAATCCGTTCGGAGACTCGCCATTTCGTCCTTGGTCTTCTCTTCCGCCTCCAGCAGCACCCGGTGGAGGCGGTCGGTCGACTCCAACCCCGCCACCATCTTCGGCAGGAATTCGCGCCAGTGTTTCTCGGCCATTCGGCCGTATTGGGTCAGCGGTGTCATTCGTCGGCCTGCGGTATGAGAACAGGTCAAGCTGGAGGTTTGCGTCAAGTGTTTTGCGGGGGCTGGCCATGCGGGTTGCATTGGGTCAGTCACAGGTTTGCACGATGACCGGGGCCGTCGGACCGAGGCCGTTTGGAAACTGGCGTCGCGACGCCGACCACCTTGGGTTTGGGCCGACTCTTGGGCAGAGGATTGAACAGCTCACGGAGATCGACATCGAAGACGACAGCGAGAAACCAGACATGCTTGTCGGTGGCAATCGATCGCAGGGTCTCGATGCTGGCGAGAATGTCCCTGGTGATGTCGCAACCGACGATCTGCAGTTTGGCCACGAGTTGATCCTGCGTCCACGCCCGCTGATAGCGGAGGCGTGAGACATTGCGCCCGATGAGGTTTCTGGGCGATTCCGGTTCGGCGACTGGATCGAGATTCATAGTCACTGCCGGAATGCCTACACGCTTGTCCGTCCCGGTTGGTGTAGTGCCTACACAAGGCATCCCGGTGCCCGGTGTTCTTGCTCCCCGCCGGGCGTGCTGACGCTTCGGCTCTGCTTTTTGCGGTTGGGAACGACGAGGGCGCACAACACGAAGTCTCCGGCAGCCACCTCACGTTTCGGAACAACGGATGCCCCTGAAGGAACCAACGGAAGGAAGAAGTGAAAGTCGTCGAGCACCATCGACCCACTGGCAGGCCGCCGTAAACGACACCCGAACGGGAGCCCGCGTCTCGCGGCCGCCCTCAGCCTTGCACCGTCTCGAGGTCGATTTCATATCCGCCGGTTCGCACCTGGGTGGTTTGCGCCAACTGTAACTGCGCACTTGAACCAGCCCTACGGATGTTTCTGGCCCCACCATGGTCTGGGCGATGGCACCCAAAGGGGCAGGTTCGCGCCGCGTCGGCGGTGCCGAAACGGACAGAAGTTGGCCTCTGAATGCCCTTCCCGGATTGACAGCGCTCGGGCTACAATCCAACCGTGACCACGAGACCTCCATTACGACTGAGCACGCTGATCGCGGCTGAGACCTCGGGTGCCGTTACCCTGAATCGCCTGGCTGAGCTCATCAACGAGGCAAACCGCAAAGCCGGAACGGGTTGCCTCGTCAACCGGAAGATCCTGGCGAAGATCCGTGACGAGCCCCAGAAGGTCGGACTCACTTGGAACATCCTGGTCGCCCTGAACACCTACTTCCAGAAGCGGGGACAAGGGCTGCAGCAATTGCCGATTCTGGAAACCCGAGGGGTGTTCGAGGTGCTGTTGGATTCCCCACGCGTTGTCTTCATGCTGGGCGCCAAGCCCCGGCCGGAGGAGCGCCGCACCGACGTGAGTCTCTGGGACGTCCGGTCCCTGGCCGACTTGCTGACTCAAGCCTCCAGAGTCGACATCCACCGCGAATTCGACATTGAACACGTGCTTTGGCGCAGTCCGGTCGACGCCACTGCAATCCACGCTGAACGTTGGCACCGTGTTCTCGAAGAAGACCAGGCGTCGGTGATCTCGATCGGATCGCCCCTGGCCGCTCTCAGCAGTGAGGTCATGCTCGCACGGATGTTCGGGGTCCCGCCGTTTGCCACACCGAAGTTCAAGACCGGCAAGCAGGTGCCCTTCTTCTTTGTCTGGCTCCCGAAGCTGGCACGCGGCTTTCGTAGCGCCTTCGGGCTCACTTGGCGCGAATTGCAGTCCGACCACGACCCGATTGCCTCACGGGTGAAACACAACCAGGCCACGGCCGTGTTCCTGGGAGACCGACCTCATGTCACACCAGCAGAAGGCGATACGTGGACCATGTATGGGATCATTGCCGCACAGCGCCGTGCCGCCGGCAACGTCTGGCTGGTGGTTTCGGGACTGGCCGGTCCGGCCACGAACGCGGCCGCCTCAATGGTGAAGGAAATCACCGCGGAGCTGCCGTGGTCCAGGGGAAAACCCTCGAAAGTTCTCTGGGTGCCCGTGAGGGTTGAAATCAAGGCCGGCGAGCGCAGTTCCCTCCACGGTGACATCCGCGAAGTGGTGAAGGCCACCTTTGACGGGGAGCCGCGACCCTGGCCGGAGGATGAGCAGCACGCTCCGGAGCGGACTGCGGGGAAATAGGACCTTTCAGTCAGCGTGGCTCGACCCCGGAACCGCATTTCAGAGGCCGTCGCGGTCTCTGAAAGCAACCGGCTCGGGCTCCGTCTCACGCCTCGGCGCGATGTTGAACGGCAGGATGACGACCCTGAAATCGTTGACCGGATGCCTGCGCTTTCGGATCAGAATCCAGGCGATCACAGCCAGGCAGACGAACCCGAACGCCACGAACAGACGATCCCCGTGCTCCTCGATCATGCGATCCAGGAACTTCGTCACCACGGTCAGATACTGGACTGGATGTTCCATCTGATTCCCTGCATTCACCCGGTCGCCCGCCGCGTGGAATTCTCGCACTCAGCGGTCGCCGGCGTGTTCGCTGACTGCGCTCCAACATGCGCGCAAGAACACGATTCCGCAAGCAGGCGTTCGCTGTCGCGCTCTCCGCACCCATGGAACATTGAACCCGCTACTCGCAGCCTCGATGTCGCGGAGGTCGACTGTCGCAGCCAATGTCCGATCTGTGTTGCACTCGCCGTGTTTTTGGTCGTCATCAGCCGTCCCAAGTGCCAAAGTACCGCCAGTGCGGCAAAGTCAGGAATTCGAATACGACGTCTTCCTCAGCCACAGCGCGAAGGACAAGGCGGTGGTGCGGCCGCTGGCGGAGCGGTTGCGGGCCGACGGGCTGAAGGTGTGGTTCGATGAATGGGTGCTCAAGCCCGGCGATAACATCCTGGCGAAGATCGAGGCAGGGCTGGAGCACTCGCGCGTGCTCGTGCTCTGCATGTCGGCCCAGGCGTTCGGGTCGGACTGGGCGAAATTGGAGGCGGGCACGTTCCGGTTTCGCGACCCGCTGAACCGGGAGCGCCGCTTCATTCCCCTGCGGCTCGACGACGCCCCCATCAAAGGCTCCCTGGCGCAGTTCCTTTACATCAACTGGCTCCCGGCGGACCGCGAGCAGGAGTATGTGCGACTTTTGACGGCCTGCAAGCAGCCAGAGTCTTGGCCGCTCGCTACTACGAAGAACTCGCCGTCTCTGAAGTTTTCCACTGAACAGGCTGTGGTTTATCATCGCTCCAAACCACGAGCCGGATTCGAGAGGCAAGTCATACTCCGTTGTCGGGCAATGGAACGCTTCGCTCTGGCATGGCTACTTGCCGATCAACTGCCTTCGGGCGGGTGGGGAAGGAGCCTCGTTCCGTGGATGAAAGCCAACTGGAAAGGTTACTCCATAGCTCCCGATCCATTGATGGAGGAGGAGGGTGGCTTCGAGTCTTCAATCCTCGCGTTTCATGTGCTTTACCACTGTCGGGTGCGCGGTGAAAACATGTTACCACGCCAGGTGCTGTCTCGGTTCAAGACGTATCTAGACCGTCATCACGATCCCGCAACATGGGGATTCGGGACCCGTTCGGTGAGCCGCGAAGGTATGGAACTGTCCGTGAGACTGAGGCATACCGCCCTCGGCGCGTATGGCCTTCTCCTTCTGAATCAGATCGAGCGACGAACGGTAGAACGACAGATCACGCGCACCCTACATTTCCTTCTCCGACAACAGGGACAGAACTACTCCGATGATCGAAATGGTTGTTTGCTGTATGCCTTACTGGACTTTCTGAGTTCCAAGATCACCGTAGATGGCATTGGGCCGTTTGATGCATACCGGCCTCCGCCAGATATTACTCAGGCTTTGCACGACTGGCGCCAAGAACATGAACCGACAATGCGGCACGAGTTCTTGCGGTCGGAATACCAGCCCTTCGATAATAAAACCGTGCCCGCAACCTGCGATCCCTGGCTTGTGCCGTACGGGGGGTTTTCTCGGATGGTCGCCTACACTTTTCTGACCACTTGTCAGTTCGCGACCGAGAACTTGCCGCCCGAGGTCCAACAAAGGCTCTGCCACGGACTGTTAGCCTTGCTCGAGGATTACAGGGGCCTTGAAAGTGCTAGCCCCTTTTCAAGCGCGATTTCTTGGTTGAGCTGAAACCAAAAGCTCGAAACGGCCGTCATTGTTGGTGAGTTTCCATTGCTGCTTGAAGCGGCAGCAACAACGAAAGGCGATTTCGAGTGAAAAGAAAGTATCCCAAGATCCTCCGCAACCGCAAGAAGAGAATCGAACAGCGACTGGCGCCCAAGAATTGGGAAGACCAACCACGGCCCATGCTCAAGGCCAGTAACATTCACTATGAGATGGCTGAGCGCGTTCAGGGGATCAGTTGCGGTGGCGTCGGAGCGATGCATGTACTGGCGGACCGGATAGGGCTGATCAAGGAGATCGACCAGAATCTCCACCTGCTCAAAGTGCATCTGCCTTATCACGAGAGTGACCATGTATTGAACATGGCCTATAACATTCTGGCGGGCGGCGAGCGTCTGGAAGATATTGAATTAAGGCGGCAGGACGAAGTGTTCCTGAACGCCTTGGGAGCGGAACGGATTCCGGACCCGACCACGGCGGGCGATTTCACAAGGCGCTTTCAGGAATCGGACATCCTGGCCCTCCAGGAATGCTATAATCGGGCCCGACAGGTCGTCTGGCAGGTGCAGCCGGAGGGCTTTTTGAAAGAAGCGTTCGTCGACGTGGACGGCACGATTGCGGAGACCTATGGGGAGTGTAAGCAGGGAATGGAGCTGTCGTATAAAGGAATCTGGGGCTACGCGCCCTTGATCGTCAGTCTGGCCAACACTAAAGAGGTCCTTTACTTGGTCAACCGGCCGGGCAATGCGGTCAGCCACAGCGGCAGTGTGGAATGGATTGATCGGGCCGTCGAGTTGGTGGCGCAGACAGCGGGGAGCGTCACGATCCGGGGAGACACCGACTTCACCCACACAGAACACCTGGATCGTTGGGATGAGAAGGGTAGAAAATTTATCCTGGGATTCGACGCCAACGTGAAGCTGGTAAACTTGGCCGAAGCCCTGCCAACCAGCGCCTGGAGGGCCCTGAAACGTCTGCCCAAGTACGAAATTCTAACCGAACCGAGGCGCAAGGCGTTTCGTTACAAGGAACAGATTGTCATCGAGAGGGAGTTCGAGAACAAGAAGTTGGTCGGAGAGGACATCGCCGAATTTGAGTATAAACCGGGCAAATGCCGAAAGAAGTACCGGGTGGTGGTCGTCCGCAAGAACATTAGCGTGCAGAAAGGGGAGAAGGTGCTCTTGGATGAGATTCGGTATTTGTTTTACATCACCAACCGTGCCGACAGGGCTGAGAGGATTGTGGGATTAGCCAATGGGCGCTGCGATCAAGAAAACGTGATTGAGCAGTTGAAGAATGGAGTCAACGCCATGCGGATGCCGGTCAATGACTTACTCAGTAACTGGGCGTATATGGTGATCGCAGGGCTGGCGTGGAACCTGAAGGCCTGGTATGGGCTGCTGGTGCCTGATCGGGAGCGAGGGTTGGAACTGGTGAAGATGGAGTTTCGAAGATTCCTGCACTCGATCATGCTGATTCCGGCGCAGGTCGTGAGGACGGCGCGACGGGTGATTTACCGGGTGCTGGGATACAACAATTGGTTGAAAGATTTCTTTGCGACCTTCGAACGAATCGCCGCGTTTGCGAGCGGTTGAGTATAAGGAGATCTATAATTGGTGGCGATCGAAGCGAACACGGAAGAGCTACGCCCGCGTATAGCGAAAAAACCACTCAAAAAGCCTCTCGCGCCTGCAAAAACGCCTCTCAGACCAAACCAAGCTCAACAACAGGTCTTATACGGCCGCCCGACGAGAAAATTCCCCACCGAAATCCGAAAAAATCGGCTCGCGCCCAGTTAAACGTCACTAATGCGCTTGTTTTAGGGCTAGCGGACTTCCGCTGCCAGTGGACCCACTCAAGCCCCCTGTGCGCGGAATACGACCATGGAAAGATGCAGATTCTCCCGACATCGGCACAACCGCGCTACTTCTTGCCGCCTTATCCAATGATGTTCTGCGAGCCCAATTGAAGATACATTGCAGTGTTGGAGAAAGGGACATTCAAGAATCAAGCGCGAGATTACAACGCGATCTTTCGAATTTGTTCGACCGATACTTGGTCGAGCCGCATTTGTTTGAATTCACGCATGCGCCATCATTCGCTTTCGTTTTACTCGGGTCAGACAGCGGTGTGGGCGCTCGTGAAATGCAGGATACGTCAACAAGGATGGCTGCCCTTAGGTTCGAAACCGGCTTGTCGGAAAAGTCGTTGAACAACTTTGTCGAGGACGACATTTTTTGCAGGGACAAAGAGCTGCCAACTCATGTATTTGCGGCATCCCTTTCCAGGCTCCTGCTGGACATGGCACGGCCTGGTAGATACCCGGAGGGCCGACTTGACTTCGCTAATGCCGCTAACCGGGACATGGTGGGTGCTGTCGTGGATCAGACACTTCAGGTCTATCAAAATCCCGTGTTTGTAGAGGCGTTCAGTAGCGTGTGGGCCTCAAGGCCAATGTGGAATGTTGTTAGCACCTTTACGTCGATTTTACAGCAGCGCACAGGAAGAACCGTGCTGGATGTCGGGAGTGGCCCAGGGCAAAATGCTCGGCTGCTCCAGGAGGCAGGCATGGCGGTCACGTTGCTAGATAACTCGGTGCCGATGCTGGAACGTGCCAAGCAGCAACTTCGCACGACTGGTTGCGAGCCGAAGTCCTGCCAGTTGGATATACGACAACTCTTGATGTTGGAACCTGCTCATTTCGACGGCATCTGGTGCTCCGGCACTATGATCCACTTCCCGGAGCGCCTCGCGAGAGAGATTGTTCAAGCATTCGCCACTTTATTAGGGGAAAATGGGGTGCTCATGGTCAATTGCGCGATCGACAACCCGCGTCTTGTTGCAAAGGACGGCCGATTTTTCGCCTATTGGCGAGATCAGGAACACTTCTCGCGCCTGCTGACTGCGGCAGGCTTCGAGATTGTCGAGGTCATAACGAGCTTCGTCAGGCCGAACACACATCGCGAGTCATCGGTCAGGATCCGATGGGACAACTTCATTTGTGTTCGTTCGCGAGCCGAAACGGATGTTGGTCGGATTGGACAACTAACTTCAACGGCTTACGATTTGATAGTGCGCCGGTTTGTTGCCCAGCACGAAAAGACCTATAATCGAACTATGGTGGATTTGGTTTCTGATGAACTTCTGAAGCGAGGTTTAGGACGCGCCATTCTCGACGCAGGTTGTGGTCCTGGTCACTATTCGGGGGCATTTGCAGAGAGGGGTTTCAATGTAACAGGCATTGATCTGTCCCGCGTGATGATTGAATTGGCGAAGAGCAAATACTCATCTTGCACTTTTGCCATTCAAGATCTTAGCGATCTACATTTTGAGAATGGCTCTTTCGACTGTGTATTTTGTATGGCAGCGTTCCAGCACATTCCCCTCGAAGCAGGCGTAGCCCGTAAAACGCTGGAGGGTTTTCGGCGTGTGTTGAAACCGGGGGGGCTCATCATGCTCGACGTGCAGCTTGGTCGAGAGACAGGCTTTGAACCTGATGGGCGTTTCACACAGGGCTACCGAACCAAGGATGAGGCGGCAACACTTGTTGAAGAATCCGGATTCAGAGTATTGAGGCAGAATCCGTGGAGCTTGAAGCCGAAAGAGAACACTTTTCAAAGAGAGATTGAACTGAGGTTTTGCGACTTCCTTGCGGAGAAGCTTTAATCGATGCCGGTGAAGCTTGTTGATGACGGGTAAACACGTTCCAGCGCGCCGCGGGACTCGACTTCGCGGAGTTCTGGCTTACAAGGAAAACTAGCAATGACCAGAATCGAGACAGAGATTTGTCAAGTCTTGGCTGAACTCTCAGGGCAGAATTACGGAGCAGTGTTCATGGCCCGCGAGATCTCGAGGGGCATTTTCGAGAGCATTTCGCGGGATGCTCGCGAGTTTGTCGAACAATCGACGGCGCTAGATTTGCAGAATAGACTGGAGGCCAATCGCGCTTGGCTCAAAGAAGAGGGTGATTCTCCACAGTCCTCCGTGTTTGTCTGCTGTGACCTGTTCAGCACGCAAAGCGTCGTGAGCTACGTCAAGGCTCTTCACTCGAGAATTGAACGGGCGCTGAAATCACCAAGGCAGGTTCGATTCGTCCCTTTGGGGATACAGCACTGCACACTATTTACTGATGAGCGAGGTCCTCTGGCCCCTAATGCTGCCGAGAATACGTTCAAGCGCTATTCAGATTTCACAGGCCAATGGGAACCATTCGATCTCGTCGTTCGAGGGCCGCATTTAGCAAAAGACGGGGGGATAATTTTGGAGATTGAGGCATGCTCGCCAGAGCCGCTCCGAATAAAGGAGCAGGCCAAGGCAATGCCTCCAACCGAGGGGAGGGTCGTGAACCCCATCATCTTTTCGACAGTCGGTTACTTGCTCGATGCCTCCATCGAGGAGGCCCGGCGTATCTGGCAGAAGTGTGCTGTGGAACGTCGCAAACAAACTGGCACGAGAACACGTATTCGCGGACTTCGAGTAGCTGTTTCTCTCAACCGCCTTACTGTGGGGCTGCCGTATTATCTCAGTTTCCGACCAACTGCAGTCCGAAGCCTCCCGGACCGCTCGGCCGCAAGGCTGCTCATCAAGCTTTACGGTTTAGCAGAGCAACACCGCCTGGATTCACTCAGCGGGGAGGTGTTGCTCAACGAAGTGTCGACGTGGTTGGAGCATCCCGCCGGACCGCGGTCGCTGGCTGCTGCGACCGCACTTTTCGCAGAGTGCGTTGAACCACTCAAGCGTAACGCAATGTAGGTTCCGGCGGACGACATCTATGCGGCGCTCGTGGTGCTGCTCCACACCGAGCCGTTCTAGCAGGATCAACGGATCAACTCTGGCGCAACGCCCCCGATTTCAAAACGAACATTGGGAAGCAGCTTAGCGTGAAACTGATCAGGCGCGCGCCGAACGTGGGCGAACTGGGATTGGATTTCGATACGGCGGTCGCGAGGAGGAGAAGCGAGAAGCTCGCTTGAGGAGGGCGTGATCGAGGGGGGCTCTTTGTCTTCACAACCGGCGACGTAACCGGCTACGCCTGCTTTGGTTTGACGGAACGGGTTTGTGGCTGGCGACCAAAAGGCTGGAGGGCGGGATGCTCCAGTGGCCCCGGGGCGAGGGCACAGCCGTCGGGTTTCGGCCCGAGCAGTTGAGAGCGCTGATCCAGGGTCTGGAAATCACCGAACGAGTGGGTTAGTTGGTATCGCCGCTAAAAAAAACCGACGGGACAGCGAACTGACCGCGGCTTGGACTGCTCGATGCAGCCAAGCCGCAGCCGTTTTGGGTTCACACGCCGACGGTCTCTCCCGTCCTTTGCTGCTGTGATTGGGTGCGAACCACAGCACGACGTGCCTGCCGCGCGATCTGGGCGATGACGCCCTCGCGTTGATCTTCCGGGAGATCCTTCACGAGGATGTCGTAGGCCCGCTTCAGTTCGGGGTTGCGGTTGATCTGGTTCAGGGCGCCTTCCCTCATCCGCTGCTGGCGGTCGAGTTGGCGGACTTCGTTGAGGACGACCGTCCGTTCGAGCCGTTCGCGAGGCATCGCCTGTACGTAGGCCCAGTACTTGGGGTTCTCCTTGATGTAGGCATCGATCTTCGCATCCACCTCGGGATTGCTCCGGAAGGTGGGCTGATCTGTGGGGGCGGCATTGCCGCCGGCGCTCGGTGGCGCACTTGGCTTTGTCTTGGTCATGACTTGTGTTGTTATGGTTTTCGTTGCGCGGCATCTGCCGTGTTCGCCAATGGACTCTGCGGGTTCATCGGCAAAGCGGTGCTATCGTTCTGGCGACCGAACCTCCGGCTCGGCTGCGGGCACATCATTCGTTGTCAGGGCCGTTACCGGAGTGGCTAAGCGTTGAAGATCCTTTGCGAACTCCGTGACGCGCCGCTCCGTTTCGGCGAGGCGCGAACTGAGTCGCACCTGGTTTGTGACTACCGTCTGCATTTCCTGGAGGACGCGTTGGAACTCCTCGTGCGACTGAGCGAGACGCCGGGCCTCGTCGAGGACTCGCTCCGTCGCTTCTCGCTGGCGGCCGATCTCGGCGATCACCGCGTCGTTGACGGGCGGCGGCGAGAAGGCGGCGTCGAGGGGCGGGTTGAGCACATTGGCGGCGGCCAGCCGGAGCGGCCCAGGGTGCAGGTTCCAATGGGCTGATGCTTCCACTCGATACACCGGGTGACGTTCATGCATGGCCATAGGGTGGTTTGGGTCCACGTAACGGCCAACGTGGTAGGAACGCACCACCTCCGCGTAGCGAACGTCGCCGATGGGTTCCGTGGCAGGTGCAGGCAGCGGACGCACCGCGACTTGCGGTTTTGGGCGCGAGGCGCACGAGGCAACCAGCACCAGAGGAATCAGAGCCAGGTATTTCATGGTTCGAACACAGGATTGGAGGGTAACTTGGTTGGGGCTGATGACGGTGTAGCTGATACACCGAACTCCAGGGGCAGATGTCCGGGCGCCGGTTTCGCAGGATCAGCTTCCGCAAACGGTGTGGCCGATCCGCCGAGCGTGGCGGCATCGCGGTCGATGGTCTGGAGAACGTAGAGGTAGAACTGCTTTCCGCTGGGGACGCGCACATAGAAGCCGTCACGCTGGATGGCTTCGTAGATTCGCTGCGCGTACACCGAAAGCACCTTCTCGGCGCCCTTGAACGGCGCGTTGTTGAGAGAGCGGCTGTCAACACTGCCGAAGATGGTCTGTTCCTTCTCCGTCAATGCGTTGGCCGCCCCGGCGAGAAAAGTGGCGGCGAACAGTTTGATCTCGGCGAGGTTGTCGGACTTGATCAGCCGCCCGCGCAGGCCGGCGCTGCCGTCCGTGATGCCCCAACCCTCCTGGTCGCCGGAGAACTCACGGTCGAGTGCCATGGCCTTCAACCGAAGTTCTTCACCCGTTTGCCATACCAGGGTCCAGGCCGTGCCGCTGGCGATGCGCTCGCGTTGACGATCGGTCTGCGCCGTGCCATGGACTTCCGTGCCTGCTGGGATCACGAGCCTGCCGGCGTGGTAAACATCCTCGATGATCAGTCCAACGATGGGGGTCAGAATGGACGCGGAGTCGACCGTGACCACTGTTTCACAGGAGATCAGCCGACCGAACGGTGCGTAGATGGTACCGAGAGCCTTCGGTTCGGCCACGCCAGCCATGGCATCGGCGAACAGACCGATGGGCTCAATCTGGACCGGTCGCGATTCCGGGGGCTTGGCTGGTGCCACGACTTTCGGAGGTTCATTGGTGGCTGGCTTCGGGGCCGGCCGCAGCTCTGGCTTGGGCGGTGGTGGACGATACGGTTCCGAGGGCCGCAGGATGGTCTGCACCACTTGCGGATTGTCCGTCTGATTGGTTGAAGACTTGACCCGAACATCCATCTCGTCCTGGCCACGGCTCCGGTCGCGGATAACCCCGAACAAGAACAGTGCGCCGCCGAATACCAAAGCGAACACGACCAGCTTGCCGCTCTTCGTCTTGAAGAAGTTGATGAAGTCGCGCGGTTTCATGGCTTCGACTCTTTTTGGAGTTGCTCGATCCAGTTCTGGGACCCAGGTGACAGCTCAGGGAAGGCGGGCGGTGGTGTCACTCGGGACACCAGCACGCTGAACTCGTTCTTGAGCGACAGCTCATTGCGTCCGCCGTCCGGCGTGCCGGTGATGGCGACATAGACCGTGCTCGCCGCCTTGGGCGGGAGTACACCGGGCGCATCGCTGATGGATTCGTGGTAGAGGCGGTTGCCGACACGGACGGCGAAGCTGTCCGAGCGGTAACGGATCTCCCGGTCCGACTTGTTGCGAAGGGTGAGGTGGAACACCATGGTGTCCTCAGGATTGAACCGGAACATTTCCTCGATCCGTATCTCGTAATCCCCGAAATCGGTGATCTGGGGTTTGTCGCCCAAGGTCTTTGCCTCCACCTGCGCCACGGCGTCCGGGTGCTGCTGTTTGAGCAACGGGAACGCCTTCGCCTTGTCGAGCAAAGCGAGCAGCCGTATGGGGCTGACCACCGGCGCCGGTTGCACCGGCTGCGTGGCGGAGCGGTCCTCGAGATTAAGGGCCAGGACGGGGACATCACTTTCGATCAACTCAAAGACGTAGGTGCGTTTGTTCCAGCGGATGTTCAGGTTCGTTGCCGCCCTCCGCGCGAGCGCGCGCACCGACAGGAACGCCGAGCCCTTTGTGTGCGCGAGTTGAAACTGCCCCGGCACCTTGGGATCGGCGCTCACGCCGGCTGCGTCAATGGCCGCGATGGGACCCGGGAAGCTGATGGTGGTGACGCGGTTGGTCGCCACCGGAACCGTCACGACTACGCGATCGTCCAGCGTGAGCCGTTGGATGGCTTCCGGGGGTTCCGCCAGCGCGACGCTGGCGACGAGCAAGAGAAGGCTACTTGGTGATTTCATATTTGAAGTCGCCAACCGCGGTCGGAAACCGGCCGTTGCTGGCCATGTTGGGGTTGCGGATCAAACGGAGACTCAGCTTGAAATTGAAGGCTTCGGTGAAGGCCTTCTCCTGGAACACGCCGGTTCGAATGACCTGGCCGGAAACCGTGGCCAGGACCTCGTTCTCACGGGTGGCGAGGATGTCGATGCGAGCGATCTCCGGCTTCTGATGGAGTTGTTTGGATCGGAATTCGACGGCCTCGCGCGACTGTTGGTCTTGGGCCTTGGCCAGCGCGCCTTTGAGGAATACCTGTTTCAGCAGGTCCACGTGGTCGAATTCCTTCGGGTTGCGGCTCAGGAACGCCATCGCCGCCAGCTCCGCCTGCTGGGCATGGAGATCTTTTGCTTCCTGGAACTGAAGCAGCGGGCTGATGTAGTAGGTCTGTGACGGGTCCACGATGATGACGCGTTCCCGGTGCTTGAACTGCTTGACCAACTGATGGCGGTCAAAGGCCGCCAACACGGTGACCGCCACCGCGACGAAGAACCAGAACCAGGGCAGCCGGTCGCGTTGCGCAAAGAGTTGCGTTGGATCGAAGCGCTTGCGCGCGGCGTTCATTCGAGCCAGCTCATCCTTGTCCATGGCGGTGCTGGTCTCGCGCGGCGTGGCAGATGTGGATTCCATAGGGATCAGTAGTAGTGGTTCTTCGAACGGGCGATCAGCTCGCGCACCGCGCGGTCGCCGGTGATGTCATCACCCGGCCGGCCGCGGGCGCTGCGTGGGGGAAGCCCGCTCCCGGCGATGATGATGGCTCCGGCGCTGCCATGTCCGGCCGCAGTGGAGAGCGTGCTGAGCACGGCGGCCATGCCCGCGGCCCCTGCCGTAACCAAGGGTATGCCGGTCGTAGATGCTACGGCGGCGGCGCCCGCCGTGGTCGCCGCAGTTTGCAGGAAACCGCTAAACGCGCCGCCGATGAGTTGGCCGCCCGCCAGAACCCCGTGGGCAAACACCTTCTGGATGACCACCGGCGCGGCCACCGTGCTGAACACGATCCAAAACGCCAGCACTGCGGCTCCGAGTGACGCTTGCAGCGAGTAGAACGTCGCGGTCGGATCCACAAACCGCAGCGCGGGGTCGGTCATGAAGTCGAGGATCCCCTGAGTGATTAGGGCGGCGACCGCCCAGCCCAACGGCCAGAGAAGAACGCCGACCAGGTGCATCAGATAACGGCTCCCGATGGATCGCAACGGCGGGATGGCCATCATGCCGATGAGCAGCGGGGACAGGGCGTAGCCGGTGAAAAGGATGAACTTCTGGAAAACGTATGCCCAGAAGACCATCAGGGAGGCGAAATGCCCGATGAGCCAAAGCAGCCCGGAGATGAGCAACTCGACGGTGAAGCCGTTCAGGTCGCCCAGGATGTCCCACCAGGACCGGTGGGCACCGGCGTCCCGTTTGACGATGAGTAGCGCGTTGTATTGTTCCTGCACGTTGGCAGGGTCGATACCCAGCCCGTTCAGGATGGAGGATTGGAGGATTCCCTGAACTTGGTTACCCCACGTGGGAAGCATGACCAGCAGTGCCGTCAGGATCATGATCCGCACCAGGTGCAACGTCACCGTCTTCGCCGAGAACCCGTGCAGCACGAACAGAATCGTCCCGACGATGAACAGCATGTAGGACACGACCTGCAGGAGGTCATGCAACTCGGCGCACTTGCGCAAGAACGTCGGGAAGATGTCTTCGAACGGGGCCATACGCCGGGGCGATTGCGGTTTATCGGGTGGGGAAGGTCACCGGGGCGGTCAGCAACCGGAACGTCTCGCCATACTTCGTCACCGCCTCGGTGAACTCGGCGTGCTGTTGCTCCTTCTTCGCCTCGACCTGCCGTTGCGCGTCGGCGCGGTTGGCGATGTCCTGCACAACGGCGGAAGCGGTTGCCTGGCCGACCTCCTGGTCGGTGCTCTCCAACGCTGCGGACATACCGGTGAGGACGGCGGTCAGTTTCTGAACCTCCGCGTCGGTGGTGGCCGAGCGTAGCTGCTCGGTCGTGGTGGCAATCTGTTGCTTGAGGGCAACCCGGCGCGCTGCGGCGTCGGTCGAGACGGCGAGGTAATTGTCCGTCGTCTTCTGTACTGCGGCGACCGCGAGGTAGGGTTCACGACGACGAGTGACCGTTGCACCGCCCGGGGTGGTGAACTGAGTGCCGACGCTGCGGTAGAGTCCACTGGCGGTATAGACCATGGCCTCTTCGGCGTCGGCCGCATCTTCGAGCGCCGTCAGCGTCTCGCCCAACTCAGTCTTGCGGAGGTCGTCGATCAGTGGCCTGACGGTGCCGAGAAGCACCTTGGATGGGTCACCGAACAAGCCCTCGTATTTCTTGAACTCGTTCACCTGCTCGGTGAGCACCGAGATTTGCTGGACCTGGTTGTTGATGACCTCGATGAACTTGGCAATTTCCTGGACGCCGTTGAGGATCGTCTGGGTATGAACCGCCGGGTCATAGACCGTCCATTGGGCGCGAACCTGCGTTGCGCACAGCAGACAGAGACCGGCGATGGTGATGAGTCTATTCATGGTGTGTTTCCTTTCTAGTTGGGTGCAGGCTCCGCCTGCCCTACTCCTCGATGCGGAGGTATTTGGTTGCTGGTTGGAACGTCACCCCGTCAATGCGCTGTTCCGGTAATTGCACGGGGTAAAGCCGGACGGAGCCGACCTGGTTGCGCTGGCACTGGAGCGAGACGTAGAGCCAATACTGCTGCTTCACGGCGTCGCTCTTTCCTTTGTCGTAACCGGTGGCGTACGCTTTCTGGCTCGCCTTGTTTGCAGCATAGTGAAGCCCTTCGCTCAGCAGGACCCCGCCGGCCGCCCCGGCGGCCGTGGCGACGGGGTTTCCGTCCGAGAGTTCGTGGCCCAGGTATGCCCCGCCGGCGCCCATGGCCACGTCGCTGATAGCCCGAGTGGATGAGCATCCGGTGATGAGGGCAGCGCCGATGGCGCAGGCGACGAGTCCAATAAGTTGGTAAAGACGTTGGTGTTTCATAAGCATTCGGTGGTTTAGTGACGGGATTCGGATTTGCGGTTGGCGTGAAGGATGATCCCCTCGACGACACTCGGGCTTTGGCGCAGTTCGCGCGCGCGGCGGTCGAAGTGCTCGCCGCTCGAGCTGGAGCAATAGAGCATCTCCCGCGACGCGACGTTGTGGACCGTACCGCAGAGGTTACGGTTGGAATCGGTGTGCAGGTAGGTGAACGGAGAGTATTTCTGGCCGGTCTGATGGTCCGGGAGTGGGTAGTTCATGATGGCGTGCTGCGTGACCTCCGGCAGGGCGATGTCCCGGCCCATGTCCTCCAGGTCCGCCCGGTCGTTCTGCCGCATGATGAAGAACTGCCGACTGTTGCCGAAAACGGCGGACCGGATGCGGCTTTGCTTGAACCGGGAATACTGCTGCACGATGGAGATATTCCAGCAGTTGAATTTGCGAAGCTGGGCGTAGCTCTCCTGCACGATCTCCTGGCCGCCGGGGATGTCGAGGAATCGGGCAACTTCTTCGTATACGTTCCGCTTCCGGACCGCCCGCGGCAGCGTCATGATGTGCTTGCGGGCATGGTTGGTGATGAGGAAGCCCGCCGCCGATTTCAGTTCCTTGGCCGATTCCGGGATGTAGCCCAACTCGAAGTGCGCGATCCGGCCGGTCAGCGACAGGTTACTCGTGCCGTCGAATAGGCAGCCGTAGTTGCCGTCGCGGCACCACGGGAGCAGGAGCGTGGCAATCTCCATGATTTGGTCGCGCTCCGCGCCCATCGGATCGAGCATCATCAACTCCTGAAGCATTCGGTGTGTGGGGAACTCGTCCGACGCGAAGTGGGCGAAGGCCAGGTTGCGGACTTCTTTGCTCGTCTTGGGGTCTTTCAGGAACTTCAGTGCGGCCCCCTCTTCGACCTGGCGCTCGTAGGTTTCGGCCTCCGAAGGATGGCTGGCCTTCCAGTCCCGAAAGTCGGCGAAGGTTTCGAGGCTGGTTGCGCCGGGCGGCATCCGTTCCTCGCGGAATCGCTGAAGGGCCAGGGCATGCCGCGCGATAGCCAGCAGCTGGTCATGCCGCTTCTTGCACCAGTCCTGGAAGGAATCTTCGTAGAGCAAGTTGATGTATTTGGCGATCTGCGCCTGCCGGAGCATCTGTTTGTCCTCCTGGCTGCTGATGCCGATCATCCGCGCCACAAGGGCGGTCGCCGCCGACAGGTGGTCAGGGGTGAGCGGCAGGCCCTTCGTGTCGAGGTAGTTGATGGTCAGGTCGCCGTCCGGATGGATGATGATGGGCCGGGCGCCTTCCTCGACCGTGGCTGTGTAGATGCCGTAGGACAGCCCCTCCTCGATGATGACGGTGTAGCCGAAGTAGCCTTCGGTCTGGGTGAGCAAGTCGCAAACGGTCACCGACTTGCCCGACCCAGACATTCCGAGCAACACGGCATGCTGGGGGGCCTTGTTGTCGTCCGAGCCGGAAAACGTCTCCACGCCGATGAGATTGCTGTTCGGCCCGTCGTAGATCGCCTCGGCCGTGGCGAGGTGGCCGGTGAACGTGCTCGTGACCGGTAGCATGTCGGCGAGGTAACGGTGCTCGGCGTAGAGTTTCCGATACTCGTAGCGTCCCCAGGTCCAGCCCGGCCAGGTCTGGAAGAACAGGTTCTTGGAGGTGCTGGGCAGGTTGCTCTCAAAATACTGCGCCGCGTTCATCGAATTGATGGCGTTCTTGATGGCTCCCGCCTTGGCGTTCAGCCCGTCCCGCGTCTTGTCCCAAACGCGAATGACGAAGAGCGCGTTGAACGGGATGGTTTGCCCCTGCATCAGCGCGTGGATCTTCTTCTGTTTCTTCTCCATCACGGTGAGCAGGGAGATCTTCTTTTCGCTGGCGTAGTCCCCCGCCACGCGGTCGTGTTCCTTCTCTTCCTTGGAGATCTCTTTCGTGACCGGGAGCGGGTCCACGTTCACCGTGATGGTGTAATCGAGCAGCCTGAGGTTCGTGAGCCTCTGGATGATGCCCGGATACGTCGTGCGCGGCCAACGGGTCAGGACGATGAGAGAGTGGTAATGCCCATCGAGAAAGAACCCGAAATCGGAC